>OCVV011289688.1_pt1 | contig 36710 bp, 35 predicted proteins | sample 1539721 | NCBI WGS metagenome assembly OCVV01 (sample SAMN02144230, study PRJEB22623) | gut metagenome | biome: sheep rumen | host: Ovis aries | place: New Zealand | reverse complement strand
TTCCGGATTCCGGATGCCCCGCCAGCCCACATTTCGCGATTCTCTTACACGGCGCACTCGCGCACCGCATCACCATGCTCTGCCTGTGAAAGCCCATACTCCTCAAGCAGGCTCTTCAGTTTCTCCGGATTGTCCTCGACCTCGAAGAGCTCATTCCCGCGGCCATCTGACGCAAGACGATACGCCAGCCCTATGCCTTTCGCACAAACCGCATGCATTGGTGCTCATGCCTAACACAAAGTCATGACCGAGCAATCCGCGCAACGCTAGAGTCCATACTCCTCGAGAAGTCGCTTCATCCTCTCCGGGTCCCGCATTGCCTTTTCGAGCTCCTGCTCGCGACCATCCACCATGAGCCGGTGCATCAACGCAACGGCCCTTGAGAAACCCTCTTCTTTGCCCTCAGCTCTACCTTCCGTCCTACCCTCGGCTATGCCTTCCGTCCTACCCTCGGCCCTTCCTTCGTCGAAGGCGTCTGCGAACTCGTTTCTGTATTTCTCGGACCAAAGCATCCTAAACCGCCTCCACCCGGGGTCGTCGCGAAAACCGCGCACCGCGTCGGCCACGCTTCGGACGAAATCGCTTCCGATCACATTATCATCCCGCAGGTAGCTCATGAACGCGTCGAATCCGTCACCGAAGTCGCCTCTGGTGCCCTCCGCGTTCACGAACACGATGCTCGTTCCATCCCCCAGCGGCTCACCGTCCTGCTCGCACAGCCGCGGGTAGTCGTAGCGCTTCCACCCTCGCCCAAACGGGTCGTGAGCGCAGATGAACAGCACGATGACGTTTCCCGCGTCGCCAAAGCGCTGGCCTCGGTCCAAGACGCTCGCATCCACCAGCGAGAGATACCTGCGCGCCCTTCGCGCGATGTCCGGATCCGCGCCGTTCTGCATCTCCACGTCGTAGACGTTGCCGTCGACGTCCCGTACCAGCAGGTCCACTATTCCGGCCCGCGACGCGGGGCCAAAGTCCACAAGCTCCTGTCGCTCGACCATCCTGAGGTCCCTTACCTTGATCCCAAGGAGGACCTCCACCAGCCCGCGGCAGAGCCCCAAGTCCTGGAAGACGGTCCCGAACATGAAGTCGTCTGTGATTCCCATCGTGCTGAAGTCAAGTCCCTCGCGCATCACATGCCCCCCATCATCGCACCTACAGTGGGGGCATGATACAAAACCGGACTTGCAGCTACTTCGCATGCGTCTGGCGGTAATCTTCCAACAAACCAAGATATGAAGAATTTATTAGGATAAATTCCTGTTTACTATCGGGCTCCAATCGGGTATAGTTCCACTAACAAGAAATTGTCCTAATAAAGGCTCAGCCCAACGGGACACGACAGAAAGGATCCAACCATGGAGTCCAAGCTCAACGCCCTTCTCGCCAACCTCACCGTCGAGTACCACAAGCTCCAGAACCAGCACTGGTACGTTGCCGGTAGCGACTTCTTCCAGGCTCACGCCCAGCTCGAGGAGCTCTACGACGGGTTGCTTCCCGCCATCGACGACGTGGCGGAACTCCTGCTGCAGCTGGGCGGAAAGCCCATCGCCTCGCTCGCAGAGGTCCTCTCCGCCGCCGACATCTCCGAGCGCGCGGACGAGCCTCTTGCAAGTGCCGAGGCCTTCGCAAATGTTCGCGAGGACTTCTCGCGCCTCCTCGAGCAGGTGTCTGCAATAAAGGACGAGGCGGACGCGGAGTCCAACCACCTCGTGAGCGCCAAGATGGACGAGTACATCGCCAGCCTGTCCAAGACGCTGTGGATGCTTCGCCAGCAGGCGGCATAGCCTCGCAAATTCGCAGGTGGCAGGGTGAGTTTCCATCACTAGCCCATGCGCAGCGCCATTAGCGCAAGAACAAGGCGGGAGGCCGGGCATCATGCCGACCTCCCGCCTGATTTACCTACCCGCAGTCGCAATCACCACGCTCCGCACACAGATGCGCCGGGCCTACTTCCCCAGCATCGCGTTGTACGCCGCCATGGTGTAGTAGTTGTACGGCTGGTTGAAGTGCGGCAGGAAGAACACGTCGAGAAGCGCCAGGCGGTCTATCGTGACGCCCTCCTGGATCGCGAGCGAGAACATGTGGATGCCCGCGCTCATGTCGTAGGTGGAGGCCATCTGAGCGCCAAGCACCTTGCGCGTGGTGCCGTCGTACACGATGCGCACCTTCACCTCGGGGTTGGGCGTCTCGACGAACGTCGCCTTCTGCACCTGCGCAAAGTCGCTCACCCGCGCGTCGTAGCCAGCAGCGAGCGCCTTCTTGAACGTGAGACCCGTCGCAACCATCTTCAGGTCGTAGATGCAGATGCCGGAAGAGCCCTGCACGCCGATGCCGTCGATCGCGGTGCCGCAGGCGTTGTGGGCGGCCACGATGCCGGAGCGCACGGCGTTCGTCGCAAGCGCAATGTAGGCCGGCTCGCCGTCCGCCGCGTTATAGAAGCAGCTGGAGCAGTCGCCCGCAGCATAGACGCCGGGCTTCGACGTCTCCTGGTGATGGTCCACCAGCAGGGCCCCGTTCTGCATCATCTCGAAGCCGACGTAGCGGAACATCTGCGTGTTCGGCCTGAACCCGATGCACACGCACACCATGTCCGCCTCGTGCGTGCCCTTGTCCGTCACCACGCGCGTCACCTTGCCGCCCTCGCCCTCGTAGCGCAGGACGCGCTCGCCAAAGGCGAGGCCGATGCCATGGTCTGCCAGGTTCTTCTCCATAAGCGCGCTGAACTCGGGGTCGAAGTTGCCCGCGACGCACGTGTCCATCATGTCGATGAGCGTCACATCGCGGCCGTTGCGCCGGAAGGCCTCTGCAAGCTCCACGCCAATGTAGCCGGCACCCACCACCGCCACGCGGCGAATCGCGGGGTCCCGCAGCTTGCGGACGACCTCCTCCGCCTGCTGGAAGAGCTTGACGCGCTGGATGTTCTGGAGGTCGGCCCCCTCGACGGGTGGGATTATGGGCTCGGAGCCGGTGGCCAGTATCAGCTTGTCGTACGGCTGGTCGATGGCGGTGCCGTCCGCCGCGACCGCATGCACCACGTGGGCGTAGTAGTCGATCGACTCCACGCGGGTCTCCATGTGGACGGTCGCGCCCTTTGCCTCGAAGCCCTCCTTCGTCTGGTAGAACAGTCCGTCAGGCTTGGAGATCTGCCCGCCAATCCAAAGCGCCATGCCGCAGCCCAGGAAGCTGATGTTGCTGTTCTGGTCGAAGATCACGACCTCGTTCTCCGGGTAGTTGTCGAGGATGGTGTTTGCCGCGGCGGTGCCCGCGTGGTTTGCGCCGACGATGACGATCCTGCTCATGGTGGTGGTCTCCCTCCGTTGGCGCGGCAGTGGCCGACGCCGCCAAGACGTAGGCGACGCCCGGGGTGACGCAACGCTATCCCGGCTGCCGCCATAATTGCTACCATATCAATAGCATTTATGGGAGGAGGCGTCTAGCACCATCCGACAGGCGGCATGACCCGCGCGTCACGCGGGCGGATGCTGTCACGGGCGCCGGAGTGGGCGAGGTCGCGCTACCGCACCTCGTTGCGCTCGAAGAACTCCTGCGCGTTCTGGTAGAACATGCGTCGTGCAAGGTCCATCCCAAAGCGTGATGCCACGCGCGAGAAGAACGCGGGCACGTCGTCGCAACGTGCAAGCCAGCTGGGAGTATCAGATCCGTCGAAGTCGCTGCCAAGGGCAAGGACCTTCTCGCCCCCAAGGGAGAGGAAATGGTCGATGTGCCTGCTGAGCTGGTCGAATGTCACGTCCTTGCCCGCAGGCACGTCCGCGATGAACGCGCGGTAGTAGTTGATGCCCACAAGGCCGCCGCGGTCGCGGATCTCGCCAAACTGGGCATCCGTCAGGTTGCGCGGATGTGGGCACACGGCGCGGCTGTTGGAGTGGGACGCCACGAACGGTCGCGTCGCCACGTGCAGCAGGTCCGCAAAGCCCGCGTCGTTCAGGTGGCTTACGTCCACCACGATGCGGTGGTCCTCCAGTGCGCGCACGGCCTCGCGGCCGAAGTCGGACATGCCGTCGGCCGTGTCGTTGCCGGACGCGATGTCATTCTTACTATTCCATGTGAGCGTCAGCATCTTCACGCCATCCGCCGCGAGCTCGTCCACCACGGCAAGGTCGTGCCCGATGGGAGACCCGTTCTCCACCGTGAACATAGCGGCGACGCTTCCCCACGCGTGGGCGGTCTGCGCGCTGCGGGCGTCCTCGGTGCGCGCGAGGCTACACGAGTTCGCGGCCGTCTGCCGCTTGAAGTAGTCCCTCACGTGGCGATAGAACTCCAGCGGAGTGTACGGCGTGTGCGAGAGGTCGTCCGGCACCCACACGGCATAGCATTGCGTCCAACCTCCGGGCGCCGCCTTGGCCATGCGTCCCGCCGCCAGCGCGAGGTCGTTTTCGACCATGTCTCCGCCGACCGTGTTCGAGAGCTGCGTCGCAAACGGCTCGACGTCCCTCATGCACAGCGAGTCCAGCGTGTCGCAGTGCAGGTCAAACACCCTCAGCCTGCGCAGCTCGTCCTCCACCTCGGGACTTTGGCACTTCTCGTCATATGACGCCATGGCGCTCCCTTCAACGTGCCGACTGTTTGCCAATGTAGCACAGCCCCCACGCCGCGCTGATAATAAGCGTATGGCGGCGTGACGAGGCACTTATTCCACCGATGCCCTATGATGTCTGCATGTTGTCCCGACACTCGAGGGGAGCTCCCGTGAACGAGAACGACCTCGTGCATGACCTGACGCTCATGCTCATGTACCTCACGTCCTGGAAAGAGAAGCATGCCGGCGGCCAGGGTCTGCGCACATGGAAGAGCTACGACTGGGACGTGATCGACCACCTGCAGGACGCGGGACTCATCACCACCTCCAACAGGGCAAAGTCCGCCTGGCTCACGCCCGATGGCGAGCAGGAAGCCAAGATGCTCGTCGACGTGTATGGCACACTCATCAGCTCCTTCCAGAGCCAGGCGGCAGCCGCGCTCGGAAAGAGGCTCAGCCGCTCGAACGAGCCCGCGTTCCGCTTCCGCATCGACCTCGACCTCGAGGGGCGAGAGTGCTGGCGCGAGCTTGTCGTACCGCAGGACTTCTCGTTCGAGGACCTGCACGACGTTATCCAGGCGTCGTTTCTGTGGCAGGACTACCATCTGTTCGATTTCCACCTCACAAGCAAGAAGCAGAGGCTCATGGTCACGAGCCTCGACGACGGGACGAACCCAGAGGGAATCTACGACGCCGACGAGGTCGTCGACGCTGCCCAGACTCCCCTGACCGATGTGTTCCCACGCACGAAGACGGCGACTTACACGTACGACTACGGCGACTACTGGGTCCACAAGCTGCGCCTTGTCGAGACCATCGACTGCTACGAAGGCCAGATGCCCATCTGCACGGACGGAGCGGGAGACGCGCCGCCAGAGGACGTGGGAGGTCCCGGTGGGTACGAGGACTTTCTCAAGATACTCGCCGATCCGACGGACCCGGACCATGCGGGGGTGCGCTCGTGGGGAGAGGACCAGGGCTTCGAGCACTTCAGCCCGGAGCGCGTGAACCAGCGAATCCACGCCTGGTACTTCACGGCCGTGGATGACCCACAGGATGTCGCCCCGTTTTCGTTCGTTCCAGTGGAGCCAGCATCGCCAGGCGAGAAGGGCAACGGCACCGGCTCGAACCCCAACCTTAGGCTCGTTCCCTAGGCGCGACCTCGACCTGTCAGAGGTAGCGGCCGGTGACGGAGCGCGCGCACCCCTTTGCCCCGAGGGGCGTTCCCGAGTACACGATCTCTCCTCCCGCCTCTCCTCCGCCGGGACCCATGTCGATCATCCAGTCCGCGTTCGCAATCATGTCCGGGTCGTGCTCGATCACCACGACGGTCGCCCCATGCGCCACCAGCGTGTCGAGCACCCCCTCGAGCACCTCCACGTCGTGGGGGTGAAGGCCGATCGTGGGCTCGTCGAACACGAAGAGCGCGTCGGTCTGGTCGCGGCCCATCTCCCCCGCGAGCTTCAGGCGCTGCGCCTCGCCTCCGGAGAGCGCGGGCGTCGCCTCGCCAAGCGTCAGGTAGCCAAGTCCAAGGTCGTGCAGCACGCTGAGCTGACCGCGCACCTTCTTGAGCGATTCCACGCAGGAAAGCGCCTCGTCGATGGTCATGGCCATGAGCTCGGGCAGGCTGTGCTCGCGGGGAGCGGGAGCGTCCTTGCGAGCACGGGCGAGTGCCCTTCTCACCTGCCACGCGGCGCCAGAGAAGCGCGACCCGCGGCAGTCCGGGCAGGTTACCTCGACGTCCGGAAGAAACTGCACGTCAAGCGATATGGTTCCCGTTCCATCGCACGTCGGGCAACGCAGGGAGCCCGTGTTGTACGAGAAGTCGCCCGTCCTAAGCCCGCTCGCCTTTGCGCCTGCGGACTGCGCAAAGGCGCGCCTAAGCTCGTCCATCACGCCGGAGTACGTCGCGACGGTGGAGCGGACGTTCGCGCCGATGGGCGTGGAGTCGATCAGGTGCACCCTCTGGATGCCGTCCGCGTCGAGTGACCTCACCTGCGGCGGCAGCGGCTGTCCCTTCGAGCGTGCCGCAAGGGCGGGCACCAGGCACTCGAGCACCATCGTGGTCTTGCCCGAGCCGGAGACTCCCGTCACCACCGTGAGCGCACCCCGGGGAATCCGGACGGAAAGCGGGTGCACGGTATGGACCGCCTCCGTCTCCATCGCAATCGCGCCCTGCGAGAAGAGCTCCTCCTCCGACCGTACGGCACGCAGACGCTTTGGCTCCTTGGCCAGCAGGTACGGGGCGATGCGCGACGACGGGTTCCCCTCGACCTCGGCGACGCTCCCCTGCGCCACGATCTGTCCTCCGTCGGCACCGGACCCCGGCCCCACCTCGATCAGGTGGTCCGCATGCTTCAGCACGCGAACGTCGTGGTCCACCACGACCACCGAGTTCCCGTCCGCGAGGAGGTCGTCCATCACGCCGAGCAGCCCTTCCACGTTCGCGGGGTGCAGACCGATCGATGGCTCGTCCAGCACGTACAACACGCCGGTCGTACGATTGCGCACGGCACGCGCAAGCTGCACCCTCTGGCGCTCGCCCGTGGAGAGCGTACTTCCCGCGCGGTCGAGCGAGAGGTACCCAAGCCCCAGCTCCTGCAGGCGCGCGATGGGCTCGTCCAGCGTCGCAATCACCGTGTGCGCCATCGGCCTCACCTCTTCGGGCAGACTTGGCTCTACCTGCGGAAGCCATGCGGCAAGCTCGTCCAGGGTCTTCTCGGTCGCCTCCGCCAGGTTTATGCCAAGCACCTGCGGGTCGCGCGCCCTTGCGGAAAGCCGCGTACCGTGGCAGTCCGGGCACGGCCCCTCCTTAAGGAAGCGGGCAATGCGCTGATAGGCGCTGTCGGTCTTCGCCTTCGCGAGCGCGTTCTCAACGGAACGAGTCGCGGAATAGTACGTGAAGTCAAGCTCCGTGGCGGTGTCGGTGCTCTTGTTTCTTACCACAACGTGGCGCTTCTCCGCCGGCCCATGAAACACGATCTCACGTTCCTGGGGCGTAAGCTCCCGGAAGGGCACGTCCGTACGCACCCCCATCTCGCGGCAGACGTCCTTCATGAGCGACCACATGAGCGTGCCCCACGGGGCGACGGCGCCCTCGTCTATCGTCTTCGACTCGTCGGGCACAAGCGTCGACTCGTCCACCACGCGCATGACACCGGTGCCCCCGCACGTGGGGCAGGCGCCGTTGCTGTTGAACGCAAGGTCCTCCGCCCCCTGGCCATAGAACGACGCGCCGCACACGGGGCAGACCATGGGCTTCTCCAGCGCGACGTTCATCGACGGCGGCACCCGGTGCCCGTTGGGACAGGTGTACGATCCAACGCGCGAGAAGAGCAGGCGCAGCGAGTTCAGGACCTCTGTCATGGTGCCGAACGTGGACCTCACCCCGGGCACGGGCGGCCGCTGGTGCAGCGCCAGCGCGGCGGGCACGTACTTCACGAGGTCGACGTCCGCACGTGCCGCCTGCGTGAGGCGGCGCCGCGTGTAGGTGGAGAGCGCCTCGAGGTAGCGACGCGAGCCCTCCGCATAGAGCACCCCCAGCGCAAGCGAGCTCTTGCCCGAGCCGGACACCCCCGCGATTCCCACGATCTTGTGCAGCGGAACCCTCACGTCAACCGAGCGCAGGTTATGGACCCTGGCACCGTAGACCTCGATCTCCCCTGGAATGCGTGCGACCATACCCAGCCACCAATCCACCGTTCGCCTTTCAAACGATTGTAGCGGACGGATCTAATTCGAACAAGCGTTCGTTTAAAAATTGCGCCAGAAAAAGGAGGGCCGTGCAAGGCGACCCTCCAGCAAGGGAAGTCGTTCTTCTCCTCTGGCTCAGAAGCTCATCACGCCCAGGGCGAGAAGGACCACGGCCGCTATCGCAGCCGCCACGATGATTATAGCGACGGTCACGTCCTGCCTTGCGAAGACGCTCTTTCCGGACTCCCTGCGGCCCGCGACGAAGAAGAACAGGCCGGGGATGTAGCCCAGGCAGCACATGAGCAGGTACTGCCAGCCGCTGAGGACGGTGCCCACCACAAGGAAGACCGTCGCGACAAGGCCGATGACCGCCTGGCCGGCCTCGTGGCGCTCGAGGGAGAGCTTGGCCTGGAACGCCGCGGCGAGCGCCCACGTAATGGCGATCGACACCGTGCACATAGACAGCGCAAAGTTGTACGCGTCCTGCGTAAAGAGGAGCGACGCCATGAACAGCTGGGTGCATACGCCCACGACAACCAGCGAGTTGCGCGGCGCGCCGTGACCGTTGAGCCTTCCCCACCACGAACCGAGCAGGTGGTCTTCGGACATGCGCTGCGTGACCTCGGCGGGAAGCAGCGTGAACGAGAGCCAGCAGCCAAAGCCCGACACCAGCATCGCGATTGCGATGAACGCACCGCCCCAGCCGGGCGCGACCTTCTCGAACACGTACAGCATGGCGGGATAGCTGAGCTTCGCGACCTTCTGGTACGGCATGACGCCATACGGAAGCAGCGATGCGCCCAGGTAGACGGCCACAACGATCAGCAGGCCGACGACGGTGGCGGTTCCCGCCTCCGAGCGCCTCCTGGCACGCGACGTGACGACGCTTGCGCCCTCGACGCCGATGAACACCCACATCATGGTGATGAGGCAGTTCTTGATCTGCGTCGCGACGTCGCCGAGAGGAGCAGCCCCCTTGCCCGCGGTCCCGGCCGCGACCGCGGCGTCATGCACGTTGCCCCAGAAGTCCGCCGTGAACACGTCGGCCTTGAAGCTGACGCCGCAGAAAAGGACGAACACGGCGAGCGCGGCAACCTTCACGACCATGATGAGGGCATTCAGGAACGAGGCGCTCTCGACGCCGCGGATGACGAGCACGACCAGCACCCAGTTGACGAGCGACCCCAGGAGGATGGAGCCTATGTTGTTGCCGGGGAGGAAGTACGGGAAGAAGAACCCGATGGTAGAGGCCAGGATCGTGGCAAACGCCACGTTGCCCAGCCACGCCGACAGCCAGTACCCCCAGCCGGACACGAAGCCCGCAAACGGCCCGAAGCCGTCCTGCGCATATGCGTATATGCTGCTGAGCTCGGGCTTCTTCACGACGAGGTTGTTGAGCGAGAGCGCGAGCATGAGGAAGCCAACACCCACGACGAGCCACGAGACCAGCACGCCTCCCGGAGAGGCCACCTGGGCAAGCTGCCCCGTGAGCGCGAACACGCCCGTGCCGATGCACGAGCTCACCACCAGTCCCACCAGACCGAAGAACCCGATGCCGCCCTCGCGTTGCGAGGCAGCCGCGGCCGAATCTGCCATGTTCTTCTCCCCCCATAGGTCTTTTAACGAAATGCCCCTAACGAGAAGGACGGGCGCACCCGACGCCCGTCCCCCCGCGGTCCCGCCTTCGCTACCAGCGCAGCGACAGGCACGTGATGGAGCCGTCAATCTTCTCGAACTCCGTCATCTCGACCTCGATGATCTTGTAGCCCCAAGCCTCGAGCTGCGCCTTCACGCGCGGGTAGCCCTTCGCCATCACCACGTAGTCGTTGATGCGCACGCAGTCCGCGCCGTACGCCTCCTCCTCCGGCACCTCGAAGATGTTGAACTGCCCGCGATGGTAGGCGGGCTTCGTCTTGAACTCGCCGCTCACCAGCAGGTTTCCGTCCTCCACGTACGTGCCGCCCGTCTTGAGGTGCAGGATGTGCTCCACGGGGACCTGCTCGGCGGTGTAGCCCCACTCCGCGAGGAAGCCGCTAAACTGGCGGAAGCCCTCGTCGTTGGTGCGGCGCGAGCGGCCGACGTAGTAGTGGTCGTCCACCATCATGACGTCGCCGCCCTCGAGGGTCGCGGGCTCGGTCATGACCTTGATCTGGTCGTCTGCGAAGAACTCGCGCAGCGTGGGCAGCATGAGCGCCGCCTCCTCGCGACGGGTGGGCGCGCCCGGGCGATCTGATATGGCGCCGCTGGGCGTGATGACCGCGGTGTCCTCCACGAAGACGGAGTCCGGGTAGTCCTCGAGCGCGGGCAGCACCGTGACCTCGAGCCCGGCCTGCCTAAGCGCCTCGACGTACTGCTCGTGCTGCTCCATCGCCTTCTGGTACACGGGCTTGCCCTTGTTGGTGAAGTCCGCGATGCCGTCGATCACGGAGTGCGACGGGCGCCTGACGATTGCGTGGGTGAAGTTGCTTGCCATGGGTCATCCTTTCGCTCCTGCGTTTGCTCTTGTGGTGACGCTTTATGTATACAAAATACAAATCGTGAGCGTCAAGCAGATTTACGGGATGGAGCGCGCTGTTTTGCAAGCGGTAATGCAGCTGTAATAAGCGGTTTTGCAAGGCTGTTTGCACCCACTGCACCCATTGCATGCACGCTCATACTTGTATACAATTAGGCAAAGCAGAAGGGGGACTCCATGGCGGGACACATCGCGGCGCCGCTTAAGCAGCGCGTGTACCAAGAGCTGAAGGCGCGGATCGAGCGCGGGGAGCTTGCGCAGGGCGAGAAGATCGGCGAGCTTACCGTGAGCGAGGCCATGGGCGTGAGCCGCACGCCGGTGCGCGAGGCGCTCATCCAGCTTGAGGCCGACGGCTACCTGGAGGGCGTGCCGCGCCGCGGGTTTCGCGTGCGGAGCTTTGACGAGCAGAGCGCGCGCGAGGTGTTCGAGATGCTCGGCCCCCTTGACGGGCGCGCCGCGCTATTGGCCGTGCCGCACATGACGGAGGCCGACTTCGCGAACATGGACTTCCTGTGCGAGTCCATGGAGCTGGCCATCGCGGGCGGGCTCACGGAGCGCTACTACGACCTGCAGCGCGAGTTCCACCAGCGCTACATCGACCGCTGCGGCAACGCGCGCCTGCAGAGGGCACTGTCCGAGCTCATGGGACAGCTGTCCTCACGCTCGTATGCGCGCGACGACGCGCAGGCCCTGGACAACATGTGCGCCGCGAACGAGGAGCACCGCCACATGCTGGAGCTCTTTCGCGCGGGCGACGGCGCCGCGCTGCAGGACTACGTGCGCGACGTGCACTGGTCCCTGGACAACGTGAGGTTCGCGGCCTGGTAGCGAGGGCGATGTAGGCGAAAACAAGTGCTCCTAGTCAAGTTGCTCGGAATTCTTGCTTAGAATCCGCCCGAGCCTGTCCTCGACATCTGAAGCGCTGTAGAGCACCGCAAATACGATGACCTTCTCCGCTTCAACCAGATAAAGAAGGCGATAGTTATTGTATCGGGCAGAACGAATAGAGTTCCCTCGACCTGTTGTCGCTATTCTACGATTTCGGAATGGCATCGAAGACAAGTGGTCAGCAACATCGAGGATTCCCGAGACCGTCCGCCGGGAAGAGGTGGGAGACCGCAGCTCTTCCGCTATGTACTCCCGAATCGCCCTTAAGTCTTCCATTGCACCATCAGTAAGCTCGACGCTGTACACAAGCGCCTCGGGATTCATGACAGCAACTCGCTACGCGCTAAAGATGCAGGGGTGCCGGGCTTCGACTCCGCGGCAGAGGCACGTTTCCTAACAAGGTCCATCAGCTCCGCATCACTCATGGATTCCACGTCTACGGAACTGGGTGCCGAGGGAATCGTAAGAGGAAACGGAATCCCATGCGTGAGCGCGATTCGCTTGAGGTACATCGTAACCGCAACCGACATCGGGATGCCCAGCCTGTCAAGTACCTGCTCCGCCTCGCGCTTTACATCGGGGTTGACGCGCAGGTTGAGTGTTGCCGTCTTCTCCATACTTTTCACCTCGAAATCTAGCTTAATGTAACGCTATATGCGTTATATTATACCAAATAAGCGCCTAACTAGTCACTCTCCTCCCGCACGGCACCCGACGCCGCCGCGGGCTCGCCCACGCGCGAGAAGCACTTCTCGAACACAAGACGCGACACGGGGCCTGCCGCAAAGAGGTTCCACAAGAGCGCCATGGGAAAGTTCTTGATGACGGTGCCCACCCAGATCGCCGGCAGCTGCGTCGCGGGCATGCCGCCAAGCACGACGTTGAACAGGATGGCGGCCACGAGGCTCATGGTGGGGCACATCACGAGCACGGTGCAGCACGACCGCGCGACGCCCTGCACAAGGGCACCGTCCCTCGCGGGGTCCACGATGCGCCGCGCCAGGGCCGCCCCGCCGCGCGTGCCCCACAGGCTCGAGAACAGCAGCACGAACAGCCACATGTACGACGCCTCGACCAGCGCCGCCAGAAACACGTCGTTCGTCAGGTTCGAGAATCCGCCTGGCATGGTGGGTACGCCCATCTTCCACGCGACGTTGTAGACCTCCATGCCGTAGGCCATCGTGACGGACATCAGAATCCCAAAGATAAGCCCCTGCTTCCTGTTTTGTGGCATGCTCTTCTCCCCCTTCCGCCGCGGCCCCCCGCGACACAAAAAGCGTGCGGCCGCCCGTGGGCAACCGCACGCTTTGCCAACTACACCCTTATGTCGCAGCGGATGGCGTTGTGGGGCACCCGACCGCGACGGCTTTGCGCTACGCGCATGTCCAACCATAGCACCCGCAATGTGCCGTGCCACAGAATCGACACGCGCCGCGCCGGGCGAGAAGAGCGTGCCCGCACCTGGCGGCACGCCCGCGCTCGACGTCGCGCCCGCGTCTTTTGATGCCTCGCGAATTGAGGAGAAATCGTTTTGCTTGATTTCGTGCTTGTCAGCCAGGCGCGTTTGCCATAAAGTATCTTCTTGTCGCGTCGCGACGAGCTATTCGGGCGTTTAGCTCAGGGGGAGAGCGCTTCCCTGACACGGAAGAGGTCAGAAGTTCAAATCTTCTAACGCCCACCATAAATTCGCAGCTCAGAGGCCATGTCTCTGGGCTGCTTTCTTTTGCTCCACGTTTGGTCCACGCCTGATCCGCGCAGCTGGTCCACACCCTTTCGGCCAAACTCTGGGCCACCTTACGATCGTGGACCCGTCTACCTTACAATCTCGGAGTTTTCTACCTTACAATTAAGAGTTCTCTTACCTTACAATTATGGGACTATCTACCTTGCAATCTCGGAGTACTCTACCTTACAATTTCGGTAATTCAATCCCAGGTGCAATAAATCGGGCATGCGTTACAAGAGGAGATCTGATGATTCCACGAAGCATGGCCTCGCACGCCATTCAGCTATCGACCTGGTTTCCCATAGTCTCGGTCACCGGTCCACGCCAGAGCGGCAAATCCACTCTCGTCCGGGAGGTATTCCCCGACTACGAGTACGTCAATCTGGAGAATCCTCAGACCAGGCAACAGGCCCTGGCGGATCCCGTCGGCTTCATAGAGAGCAGGCCAAATCGACTCGTGATTGACGACGCCCAGCTAGCCCCGGAGCTCTTCTCGATGATTCAAGTCGCTTCCGACGAGACCAACCGGACAGGACAGTATGTGCTCTCTGGATCGCAGAACTTCCTTCTCCTTAAGCAGATAACGCAATCGCTGGCTGGGCGGGTCGGTATGCTGAGGCTGCTGCCCCTGTCGTTTTCCGAGGCAAAGTCCGCAAGGGCGAACCTGACGACCGACCTCTTCATGTTTCGCGGAGGATATCCGCGCCTCTATGACGTTGACATGCCGCAGGACACGTTCTTCTCGTCGTACCTCCGAACGTACGTGGAGCGCGACGTGCAAGGCTACCTTGGCGTGAGGGACCTTTCTTCCTACAGGACCCTGCTGGAGCTGTGTGCACAATGCGCCGGAAGCCTGCTCAACGAATCCAGGCTGGCAAGTGATGCCGGAGTCTCGAGGGAATCAGTACGCTCCTGGCTGTCAATGCTCGAATCGAGCTACATCGTGTTTCGGCTGAGGCCTTATCATGCCAACCTGCGCAAGAGACTTACCAAGACGCCAAAGCTCTATTTCTATGACACGGGGCTTTTGTGCTACCTGCTGCGCATCAGAACGCTTGACCAGCTGCTGAGAAGCCCCTATCTGGGCATGGTGTTCGAGAACCTCGTGATCGAGGAAAGGATGAAGGCCCACCTCAACGCGGGCAGGGAGCCCGATCTCTACTTCTATCGCGACGAGAGCAAAGTCGAAGTCGACCTGATTGACCTGACCGACCCCGACGGGAGCCTGCTTGCAGAGATTAAGTCTTCGAAAACCTACAGACCCAGCTTTTCGCGGCACCTTTCGAGCGTGGGCGACGAGCTCGGCATCCCAGCCGAGCGGCGCTTCGTGGTGGAGCGCGCGGAAGGAGACTTCGAGGCGGACGGCGCGCAGGTGAGAAACGCAGAGACGTGGCTCGCCATGCCGTAGCGCGGTCGCGGCGCTAGTACAGGAAGCGGCGGTCGTGCCTTGCCATCGTGCGGACAACCGGGAACACGATGAGGTAGATCACGGCCACCACCAAAAGGAACGTGGCGTCCCCGCTGCCAAAGAGCGTCGCGGTGGAGTCGTAGAGCCCGTGCAGCAGCACGGAGAGCAGGTATCCGCAAGCAACGCACAGACCGGCGCCTATGCGGTGCCCGCGGACCGAAAGGAGCTTCGCCTCCCCGTACAAGAAGCCGAACACGACGGCAAAGCCCATGTGCGCCGGGATCGCCATCATGGCGCGGCCAAGCAGCACGCCCGGCCCGTAGGCGAGGCCGTACGTCACGTTTTCCGCCGCGGCAAAGCCGAGCGACGTGGCGACCGCGTACACCACGCCGTCGTACCTGCAGTTGAAGTTGGGGTCGTGCCACGTGGCACGCGCCATGAGCACGTACTTGCACGCCTCCTCTATCACGCCGACGACGGCGAAGTCGGAAAGCAGTAAGAACCACGGGTCCTGCCGCCCAAGGCCGGAAAGCAGGCCAAACGCGTCCATCCCCACCTGCTCCAGCACGGAGGCCGCAAGCGCCGCGATGACCCCGCGCCAGAAGAGCGCAAGCAGGAGCCCCGCGGGCTCGCGCTCCAGCGTGTCCAGGTTGTAGACGTAGCGCATGAGCGCCACGGCCGGCCCAACCGCCAGCACCAGGAAGAACGCAAGGTAGAGCGTCAGGCCGTTCGAGAGCAGAAAGAACATGGGGCCTCCTCGTACGATGTCTTTCACGTGTATGTACCCTTTCCGGCCCGGGCACGACGGTCGATGCCTTCAGCAACCTTGAAGCGTTGTGCCACCTTCGCGCCAAAGCCCCCGCGTCTCCTCCGCTTTAAGCCGAGTTTTTGCCCCACCCCGTACCTTTGGACCAAGGCCTGCCACAGGCAACCCCAAGGGAGGGAGAGGCCATGCTCAAGGAAACCCGCACAAGGCAAGTGGAAGCCCGCACACAGGAGGCGACGCCAACGCCGCCGGACGTCGAGTTCGTGCTTCCGGCCTACAACGAGGAGGAAGAGATCGGCCTTGCCGTCACGCTGCTTTCCCAGTGGCTGCGCAGGAACGTGTCGTTTACCTGGAAGGTGACGGTGGCGGACAACGCCAGCACGGACCGCACGCTCGCCATCGCGCGACGCATGCACCAAAGCGACCCGCAGCACGTGGGCGTGGTCCATCTGGACGAGAAGGGCCGCGGCCGTGCGCTCAAGCGCGCCTGGACGGCTTCTTCCGCCAGGGTCGTGGCGTACATGGACGTCGACCTCTCCACCGGGCTCGACGCGATACCCGAGCTCGTAATCCCCCTGCTCGCCGGCTCGGCGGACGTCGCGTTTGGCAGCAGGCTCTCGCGCGACTCGCACACCACGCGCTGCGTCAAGCGCGAGTTCATTTCGCGCTGCTACAACCTGCTGCTCAACCTTGCGTTTGCCTACCACGTACCCGATGCGCAGTGCGGCTTCAAGGCAATGCGCACACAGGTGGCTCGCACGTTTCTGCCGCTCATTCAGGACGACGAGTGGTTCTTCGACACGGAGCTGCTCGTGGTGTCCCGCCGTGCGGGCCTCGTGATGCAGGAGGTCCCCGTCACCTGGGTCGAGGACCCGGGCACATCCGTCAACATCCCCCGAACCGTGGCCCAGGACCTCCGCGGCGTGCACCGCCTGCGCAAGGCCCTGCGTTCCCGCAGGCTAGACGCCCAGATTGCCGCGGTCCTGCCCAACGCGACGGAGCGCGGCGCCGGCACGTGGACCGCAACCAGACAGGAGCGAAAATGAGAAACGAAACCAAACACGGCAGCCGGGCGCCCCGGGGCCTCGCGGCGCTTCGCGGCAGGGAGCTTCCCCGCCGATCGAGGGCGCAGCTCTTCTCGCTCGCGGCATTGCTGGTGGCGACCGCCCTGCTCTACCTGGTGGGGCTCTCCATCTCCGGCTACGCCAACGAGTTCTACTCCGCGGCGGCGCAGGCAGGCTCCACCAACTGGTGGTCGTTCCTGTGGGGCTCGTCCGACGCCGGCAACTCCATAACCGTGGACAAGCCGCCGGCAGCCATCTGGCCAATGGCGCTGGCCGTCAGGGTCTTTGGGCTCTCCAGCTGGTCGATCCTGGTGCCGCAGGCCATCATGGGCGTACTCGCCGTCTGGCTGCTGTACGCCACGGTCCGCCGCCAGTTTGGCCACCGCACGGGGCTTCTTGCGGGCGCGGCGCTCGCCGCCACGCCCGTCGCGTGCCTGATGTTCCGCTTCAACAACCCGGACGCCCTGCTGGTGCTGCTGCTGATCGCATGCGTGCACTGCGTGCTGCGCGCGCTGGAGTTCGAGCCCACGGCCGGCGGCAACCGGTGCCGCACCGCGTGGATGGCGCTCGCCGGCGTCGCGTGCGGCGTCGCGTTCCTCACCAAGCAGCTGCAGGCGTTCCTGATCCTGCCCGGGCTTGCAGTTGCCTTCCTGGTGGCAAGCCCCACCACCGTGCGCCGCCGGCTGCTTGACAGCGCGGCTGCCGTGGGCGCGCTCGTGGCGAGCGCCGGCTGGTGGGTGCTGCTCACCGTGCTCGTGCCCGCGAGCATGCGCCCGTACATCGGCGGCTCGCAGACAAACTCGTTTCTTGAGCTTACCTTTGGCTACAACGGCCTCGGGCGCATAACCGGCTCCATGGAGGGCGCCGTCGTCGCGGGAGGCTCGGGCACCGGCAGCACCACCATCTCGACCGGGCATGCCGGCATGTGGGGCCAGACCGGCATCACGCGCCTGTTCGACGGCGTGTGGGGCACGCAGTGGTCGTGGCTGGCGCCCGCCGCGCTCGCGGGCATCGTGGTCGCGCTCGTGTGCCTGGCCCGCGCCCCGCGCACCAGCGTGCGCCGCGCGCAGGTGGTCACATGGGGCGGCTGGCTTGTGGTGACCGGCGCCGTGTTCAGCTTCATGGGTGGCACCATCCACCAGTACTACACGGTCGCGCTTGCGCCCGCCACGGCTGCGCTTGCGGCAATCTGCGTCTACTACCTGCTAAAATGCAAGGATCTTGTCTGGGCGCGCGCCACGTCCATCGCGCTGACGCTCGCGCTGGGCGCCTGGTCCGTGGTGCTGCTTCGGCGTTCGGACTGGATCTGGGCCCTAAGGCCGCTCGCGCTTGGCCTCGCCGTTGCGTCCGCCGCGCTGCAGGCGTACCTGTGGCACCGCGCCGCAAGGCCGGCACGCGCCGCGACCGCAGAGCCCACCGCGGACGAGAAGGACGCGACCCCCGCAGCCGCGGCATCCGCCGCACCGCAGCACCTTGCCGGCGGAAGGCCCGCGGACCCCAGGCTCCAGACGGCCGCCGTCGCACTCGCGCTTGCCGCGGCCGCCGTCGGCCCCGTGAGCTACAGCCTCTACACCGCCGCGACGGCGCACACCGGCTCCATCGTGACGGCCGGCCCCAGCGTGAGCGGAGACTCCTCCATGGGCGGCGGCCCCGGCGGGCGTCAGGGCGGCATGGGCACCATGGGCGGCGGCCCCGGCGGCCAGCAGGGCGGCCCCGGTAACAGCTCGGGCACGGGCACCAACGCGTCCTCCGGCAACACGCCGTCCGCACCCAGCGGAGGCAGCGGTAACGGCGGAGGCATGCAGCCGCCAGCCGCAAACGGCACGGGCACCGGCACCACAAACGGCACCGGCAGCGGCAACGCAAACGGAATCGGTGGCGGCATGGGCAACGGCAGTGCCCCCAACGCCGAGGGACTCTCGTCCAACGGCGGAGGCAAAGGCGGCATGGGCGGCCTTCTCGGCGGGTCCTCCGGATCGGTCTCGTCCAAGCTCGTGAAGATGTTGCAGAAGAATTCCGACAGCTACCGCTGGGTCGCCGCGACAACGGGCTCGCAGAGCGCAGCCAGCTACCAGCTCGCGACCGAATGCTCGGTCATGCCCATCGGCGGCTTCAACGGCTCTGATCCCGCGCCCACGCTCGCGCAGTTCAAGAAGTGGGTCAAGCAGGGGCTCATCCACTACTACATCGCGGGCAGGCAGACCGGCGGAACGCAGATAGGCGGCTCTAGCGCCTCCAGCGAGATCGCGTCCTGGGTGCAGCAGAACTTCGAGTCCACCACGGTCGACGGTGTGACGGTGTATGACCTCACGCAGCAGAGCTCGTAGCGACGGCGCAAAGCCACGCCCCCCACGGGTCCGTGCGCGTAGACCCGCGTGCCGACAAGTGCAAGTAGCCGAGAAGGGCGGTCGTCCCCACGGACGGCCGCCCTTCTCATGCGCCTCAACCGCAACGGCGGCACGACCCGGGCGCACTGCCTTGCAGATGTCTTGCGCTTCTCGCCCCCCTGCGGCCCTCGCCCGCCGAACGCGCGCTACTCCTGCGAGAAGTACGCGACCGCAATGGCACCGGGGCCGGCGTGCGTGCCGATGGTGGCGCCCACGCTGCAGATGGGCAGCGCGTCCACTATGCCCTCCCACAGGTCGCTGGAGTCGCGCACGTACTTCTTCAGCATAGCCTCGCCACCGGCGGTGTACGCAAGGCAGAACGGCATCGCGAAGTCGATGGGGTGCTCCCCCACAAGCTCCACTAGCAGGTTTCTTGCGTTCTTGGAGCCGCGCGCCTTGCCCAGCAGCTCCACCTCGCCGTCTGTCATGGTGATGACGGGCTTCAGCGCCAGCAGCGCGCCCGCCGCCGCGGCCGCAGACCCAATGCGCCCGCCGCGACGCAGGTACTCAAGGGTGTCAAGCAGTGCGAGCATGTGCACGCGCGAGCGCGCCCGCTCAAGCTGAGCCGCGATGTCCGCCGCAGAAAGTCCGCGCTCCACAAGCATGAGCGCGTACTCCACCAGCACGCGCTCGCCGATGCAGGAGTTGAGCGAGTCGACAACTTGCACGCCGTCACGGCCCTCCGCCGCAATGCGCGCGCTCTGCCACGTTGCAGATACCTTTGAGGAGAGCGTGACGACCACGACGTCCTCCCCCGCTGCCTGGGCCTTGTCGTACGCCTGCGCGAACACGCCCGGAGACACCGCGCCCGTGCTGGGAAGCTCGTCGGATTCCACCAGCAGGTCGTAGAACCGCTCGTGAGTGAGGTCGACACCGTCGTGGTACACGGTGTTTCCAAACGCCACCGTCATGGGCAGCACGGTGAGGTTGGGATTTGGGAAGTCCACAATGTCCGATGCGGAGTCCGTGATGATACGAGTGGCCATGGCCGCTCCTTTCGCGCCCTGGTTGCTTGTCTTTAGGTTGTCTTTCGGATGTCTTTGCGACGCCGGCGCCCGCTTGGCCCGCGTCATTCGAGCCGTCGGGGTCGCCGTCCGCACCGCAGGCTAGATACGCTCGAGCGACTCCAGCACCTGCGTCAGCCACGTGTACATGCGCTCGCGCTCCTGCGGACCAATGTCCGCGCTCGCCTCGAACACCACGTCGTCTATGATCTGGTCAAGTTCGGCCGCCGCCTTGCGACCCGCCGCCGTGAGTGTCACCGGCGCGCGGTACCTAGACCCGCGGGCCTTGGCGTCCCCGCTCGCATGGCCGCGCACGACCATGCCCTGCGCCTCCAGCCGCGACACGATGCGCGTCACGGCGGCGCGGTCCTGTCGCATCAGCCGCGCGACGTCCGCCTCCGCAAGGTCCCCGTCCGCGTGAGCAAGGTAGTACAGGACCATGGTGTCGGTCCCGCGCAGGCCAAGTGATGCCATCTTCTGCGTCTTGATGCGGCCGATCTCCTTGTTGAGCGCATAGATTACGCCCACGAAGTTCTCGAACCTCTCGTTAGCCACGCTTTTCTCCCCTGCTCGACACCTCACTGGCGGGACTTTTCGCCTCGTTATAAGCCTGATTCTACCATGCACGCACGCATGCTCTTGTTGACTTGTCAACATAATAGCAGGCACGCCAGTCATTATCTCTATTGTTGCGCTGTCAACATCTTCAACACAATCTAGATGTCAGGCACCGTAACGGGGAGCATAAACTCGAACATGACAACGCACCCCCAGCAGGACCATCCTGCTGGGGGTGCCTCAACTTGCATTTGCCTTTCGTCTTGGCGCGGGCGAGAAGGACGTGGCACCTTGGTCGCCATCTAATGCCACGTACCGCTCCGCCACGTGAGCCTACTGCCTATCTGCGTCCGTAGCGGAGTCCTGCACGATCGCGGTCTCGTCGTCGCCAACGCCGTCCATACCGTCGCGAACGTTCTTGACCGTCTTGCCAAGCGCGTTTCCCAGTTGGGGCAGCTTGTTGGGGCCGTAGATCAGCAGCAGCGCAAACAGGGCTGCCAAGATGAGGTGGTCTGGATTCATGTCTTCCTGCCTTTCTGACGAGGACCTCGGACGTCCCGTCCGTCCCCAAGAGCGTAGGCCCTTCCCCGCCATAGGTAAAATACAAGTATTTGCTTTATCCATATACGGTTTGAATGGAATCCGGCTCTCCTTGCAGCTACCTGCGCATTGGCAGCGTGCAACGGCATCGCAACTTTCGGCCTCACGCAGAACGCCGGCCTACTGTGGCTAGCCGCAACGCTACTTTCGCAACAATTTCTCTACCGTCCGCCGTATTCAGCTTGACTGTAGTATCTTTCTCTCTTGTCTATCAGTTGTTTTTCCAAGAGTCGCGGCGCACCACGCAACGCCAGCGAGCGGTCGTCGCCAACAGAAGGAAGCAAGCATGAACCTGCTCAGGAAGCGCGCATCACAGACATCGGAGTCCGTCTGGCTCGCAATGGTCCTCGCCTGCTCCGGTGGCCTCATGGACGCGTACTCCTTCCTGGGGCGCGACAAGGTCTTCGCCAACGCACAGACCGGAAACCTCCTGCTCCTGGGCGTGAACATCTCCACCGGCGCGTGGCAGAACGTGCCGCACTACCTCTGCCCCATCGTTGGCTTCGCGGCAGGCTGCGCCATCGCGCACGAGATTCGCCTTCACAAGGGCCGCGGCATGCACTGGCGCCAGATCGTCGTCGCGGTCGAGGCCATCCTGCTCGTCGCGGTCTCGCTCATGCCCGGATCCGTCAACCTCGTCGCAAACAGCCTCACGTCCCTAGCCTGCGGCATGCAGGTGCAGGCGTTCCGCAAGTTGCACGGCCGACCGTTCGCCACGACCATGTGCATCGGCAACCTTCGCAGCGGCACGCAGGCGTTCGTCAGCTATGTGCACGGGCACCGTCGCCGCGACCTCCGCACCGCGTTTCTGTACTACCTCGTGATCCTCACCTTCGTCTGTGGTGCAATCCTTGGCAACTTCCTGCTTGGGGCGTTCTCCCTGCACGCAATCATGGCAAGCAGCCTGTTCCTCCTGGTTGCCTTCGCCCTCATGTTCGAGGATCGCGAGCACGAGCGCCCCGCGGAGCAGACACAGGCAAGGTAACCCAAAGGCGGACCGCCGGTCTGCGCCCTTGCACTTCTCTTTCGCACTGCTACGCTTCTCGCCCGCGCGGCCGCGCTCATCGCGCGCAAGCCGCCGCCCGCGCATCTTGCAGACATCTGCTTCTATAACGGGGTATAACGAATCTGTTCATGGCACAGCCCGGCCACGCCGCCGGGCGTCGCAGCGCGCAACGATGCGCCGCGGCCGAACCCTAAGGAGCAGCATGTACAACTTCACGTTCCACGTCCCCACCACCATCCACTTTGGCAAGGGCCAGATCTCGCACCTGACGGAGCTTGCCGACTACGGTAGCCGTGCGCTCCTGTGCTACGGCGGCGGTTCCATCAAGCGCAACGGCATCTACGACCAGGCGCTCTCCATCCTCAAGGACGCCGGCGTCCAGGTGTTCGAGCTTTCCGGCGTCGAGCCCAACCCGCGCATCCAGACCGTGCGCCGAGGCGTCGAGCTCTGCCACCAGAACGACATCCAGATGGTCCTCGCCATCGGCGGCGGCTCTACCATCGACTGCGCCAAGGTGGTCGCCGCCGGCGCAAAGTACGACGGCGACGCGTGGGACCTCGTGATCAAGCCAGAGCTCATCAAGGACGCACTGCCGATCTTCTCGGTCCTCACCCTTTCCGCCACGGGTTCCGAGATGGATGCATTCGCCGTTATATCCGATATGACCAAGAACGAGAAGTGGGGTACCGCCGGCGAGTGCCTCAAGCCCACCATGTCCGTGCTCGACCCCACGTACACGTTCTCAGTCCCGGCGCGCCAGACCGCGGCCGGCACCGCAGACATGATGAGCCACACCTTCGAGAACTACTTCAGCATGGACGATGGCGCCTACGTGCAGAAGCGCATGGCCGAGGCCCTGCTCAAGACCATGATCCACTACGGCCCCATCGCGCTTGCCCACCCGGACGACTACGACGCGCGCGCGAACCTCATGTGGGCGGCCAGCCACGCCATCAACGGCATGGTGGGAGACGGCTGCTCCCCCGCGTGGTGCGTCCACCCCATGGAGCACGAGCTCTCCGCGTTTTATGACATAACTCACGGCGAGGGCCTCGCCATCCTCACGCCCGCGTGGATGGAGCACGTGCTGAGCGCGGACACCGTCGCGCTCTTCGCCGCATACGGCCGCAACGTCTGGGGCCTCACCGGCACGGAGGACGAGGCCGTCGCGCGCGAGGCCATCGTCCGCACGCGCGAGTTCTTCACTCAGACCATGCACATGCCTGCGACCCTTCGTGAGGTGGGCATCACGGACGAGAAGAACTTCGAGGTCATGGCCCAGAAGGCCGCCGATGGCTGCAAGGGTTCCTTCGTCCCGCTGTCGAAGGACGACATCATCGAGATCTATCGCGCCGCACTGTAGTGCCATAAGCGATCCCCCGCGTGCGACCAGCGTCACGCGCTTAGCAGAAACGTGCAAGGCAAAGCGTTAGCACTTCGCCCCGGTCATGGCACCAACCATGGCCGGGGTGCTCTTCTCGCAAGCTTGCACTTGTCTTGTCTGCACTTGTCTTGCTTGCTCGCGCCTTTCTTGCACTTGCCTTGCTTACACTTGCCTTTCGCGCGCGAGACGTCAGCGGCTGCGCCCGTGGCCGTACCTGCGATAGCGACGGTCGCGACGCCCAAAGATGTTCCTGGACTCCATCGCGTCCGAGCCGTCGCCCACCACCACGATCAGAAACAGCAGGCCGCTCACCGCTACGAACAAGAGGTTCTCGACAAACTCCCTGGCGAATTCCATGGTCGCTCCCATCTTTTCGCGCCGCCGGACGCGGCGCATTCCCTTTGACGACCATATGGTCTTACAGGGGCGACGGAGCTGCCATAGGCGCAGCTTACGGCCACCTTACGAGTTCGTAAGGTTCACGCGCAGCGACGGGTGGGCGTGCCACCAGGGCGCTAGTGCGGTCTAGAAGCCCAGGCTGTCGTTCACCAGGATCACGTGCATGCGGCCAGGGTGGTGGTTGAAGCGCGTGATGAGGAAGTTGCAGCAGATGGTGTCCTCGGACTTGCAGTTGGCGCACGCGCCGGTCTTGCAGCACGGCGTGTTCAGGTTGAAGCGCTGCGCGTTGATCGGCGCGGCTACGTTGCGTGCACGCTTGATGGCGCCGTCCAGGTCGCCGCACACCTTGTTCATGCCCACGATGAAGAGCACGTGGCGCGGCCCCTGCGCGATGGCGCTCACGCGGTTGGAGTTGCCGTCGATGTTCACGATCACGCCGTCGTTCGTGATGGCATTCGCGCTTGCGACGAACACGTCCGCGTCGTAGGCCGCGAGCATGGCGGCGCGCTTGTCCTCCGTCTTGTCACGGTCAATGAAGTGGTAATTGCCGGCGGTCAGGGCATCGTTCAGACCAATCTCGCGCGCGGATGTGCAGCCGCCCATGGTGACGGTCGAGCCCTCGCCGATGAACGCGAGTGCCTCCTGGAGCGCCTCCTCCCTGGTGGCCGCATACTCCGCGGTGATGTTCCTCTTGCCAAGGCCTTTGATGACGGTCTGGGCCAAGAGCTCGTTGCGCTTGGTGAGGTTCTGATCCATGGTTGCCTCCAGTGCTCGTGACGCGCCGTCCGCGCGCCGTGCCGTTGCTTGCACACGATTCTACGCGCAGGGCACAGGGCAAGCCGGCCTCTTTCCCACGTGGAATCCGCAATTGGAGAGCTCACAAGGCCACAAAAGCCATCGCGCAGGTTCTGCCGCCGCGTACAGACAGCGACTCATGGAGAGAAGCCCAAAAACCCAAGCCGCACCAAAATGCGAAGAGCCTGTAACAAGGTGGCCCTTCTCGCGCGCCTGCGGCCGCGCCGCGCGTACCATGCAACGACCCGCCCAAGACGCGGATTCGATCCGCTCCAAGGCGGCCCACAGCCAGATTCACAACCAGACCCACAGCCAGAGGGAGGTGCGCATGAGGAGGGAGGTCCTTTCGGCCGCGTGGCCGGTCATGGTGTCGTACGTCGCCGTCGGCCTGCCGTGCGGCGTGCTCGCCGCGAAGGCCGGCATGGGGCCGCTCCAGAACTTCGTGCTCGCCCTCACGTTCCTTTCCGGCGGCGGGCAGTTCATGATGAGCAACCTGTGGCTCGCCGGCGTCCCTTTGGGCTCGATCGTGGCGTCCGTCGCCGCGGTGTCCACCCGCTTCGCGCTCTACTCCGCCTCGCTCGCCCCCTACCTGGAGCGCTTCGGTCGGCGCAGCGCGCTCGCCATCTCGTGCTGCTACACGGAGGAGGCATACGGCATCACGCTCAATAAGCTCGCGTCGGGCGCCCCGTGGTCCGCACAAGACGCCCTCGCGCTCAACCTCTGCGTGCAGCTCACATGGGCCGCGTCGTGCGCGGCCGGCGCGGCACTCGGGACCGTCGTGAACGTCCCCACCGCCATCGCGGGCTTCGCGATGACGTCGCTCTTCATCTACCTGCTGTACGCCCAGCCGCACACCCGCCCCACGGCAGCGGCGGCCGCGGCGGCGGCGTTCACGGTCGCCGCGTGCAAGTGGGCGGGAGCCGCGGGAGTCGCCGTTCCCCTCGCCGCGCTTGTAGGTGTCGCGGCCGGACTTGCCGCGGGGGCGCTTCCTCGTGCGCGCCACGCGCACCACGACGACCCCAACCACAAGCGCCCCGCAGCCACGGCCGCGGCGGCGCACGCGCCCACGGGCGAGAAGGGCGGCCCCCAATGACCCAATCCCAGTTCCTTGTCCTGTGGCTGTCCTCGTTCGCGTTCATCCTGGCATGCCGCATGCTGCCGGCGCTCGCGCTCCGGGGGCGCCCGCTCTCGCCGCGCGTGACGGAGGCCCTTGGCTACATACCGCCGGCAGCGTTCGCCGCGCTCGTCGCAAACGACCTGCTCTCCCCCACCATGTTCGAAGCGGGCATCTGGCCCGGCCTCATGCCCATCGTCGCCGCCGGCGTCGTCGTGCTCGTGGCATGGCGCACGCGATCCATGCTGTGGTGCTGCGTCTCTGGCGTCGCGGCGTACGTGCTGCTGTCGCTTACCTAGCGCCGCCGTCACGCGTGCAACAGCACTACCGCACCGGACACCCGATGATCCCACCTGCCGGCCCCACCAACCCGCAACCCACCGCCCACAAAGGAGACCCGCATGAAAGACCTGCAAGACATCTGCAAGATCGCCGTGGTGCAGTCGCGCCCGCGCCCGTTCGACCGCGACGCCTGCCTCGCCGGCGCCGTCGAGGCAATCGAGCGCGTTGCCCAGGAGCGCCCGAGCGACCTCGTCGTCCTTCCCGAGTTGCTCATCCCCGGCTACCCACACGGTCTGACCTTCGGTTTTGTCGTGGGCGCGCGAGAGCCCGGCAGCCGCGAGCTCTGGAAGCGCTACTACGACGGCTCCGTGGTGGTCGGCGGCCCGGAGTGCCAGGCCTTAGCGGACGCCGCCAGGCGCACGGGGGCGTGGGTGAGCGTCGGCGTGTCGGAGCGCGACGCCACGTCCGGCACCCTCTATAACAGCAACCTGGTCTTCTCGCCCGAGGGACGCCTCGACGCGCTCCACCGCAAGCTCAAGCCCACCGGGGCGGAGCGTCTGGTGTGGGGCGACGCGCAGGACCACTACTTCCCCGTGAGCCAGACGCCGTGGGGTCCCATGGGCACGCTCATCTGCTGGGAAAACTACATGCCCCTCGCGCGCGCCGCGCTGTACCAGAAGGGCGTCAGCATCTACCTTGCGCCCAACACCAACGACAACCCAGAGTGGCAGGCCACGGTGCAGCACATCGCAATCGAGGGCCGCTGCTACGTGGTAAACTGCGCGCCCTACTTCATGCGCAACGATTACCCGGCAGACCTCCGCTCAACCGACGAGGTCAGTCGCCTGCCAGAGGTCGTCTATCGCGGCGGCAGCTGCGTGGTCGATCCCGCCGGCCACTACGTTCCCGGCGCGGAGCCCCTGTGGGATACCGACGGCATCCTGTACGCCACGCTCGACATGCAGCAGGTGGCTGCAAGCAAGTGGGAGTTCGACCCCATCGGCCACTACGCTCGCCCAGACGCCGTCCGCCTCGAGGTAAACGACATCTAGCCCGCAGACGGCACTGGCCCTTGCCGCAAGCTCGATTGCGTCAGCCCCTTACAACGGACGAGAAGAGCCGGCGCTCATTGCCGCGTATCCGGAATGTACAAGAAGTAGCCCGAAGGGGCATTCCATGACAGAGAGGTCCCTTCGGGCTAACGACACCCACCACGTTTCCCGTTAGAATCCTCCCAGTGCAAGCGGAGAGGACTAACATGGTTTTTGCAAGCCATTAACGCGCCCGCCAATGTGAGATAACGATCTATCGACTCGCTTGCAGAATCATCCCCGCGTATACGGGGAGCACCGCGACGTCGCGATCGCGTCGAAAATGTTGGTATAAGCCAAGGGGCCGTCGGACTTGGCCGTCAGCCGAGAAGGGGCGGCCATCGTCCTAGAATCTGGAATCGCAGCAAATCGAATTCTTAGGAAAGGGACGATGACCGCAATGCAAAGCCTGTCAGATGTGCCACTCACGGCAACCCCGGACGGCGTGGCGATGCCCAGGTTCCAGGACGCGCACGATCAACGCGCGGGAGCCGCTGCGGCAGCTCACGGATTCGAAGACGAGGTTTCGAATCCTGGCGACGGCCCACTCGCTCGGCCGGGACGAGCCCGGCACACGCCCTAGGGCTTACACCAACTTTCTCGACGCTACCCGCTTCACGCCAACGTTGGCGATTTCGAAGCCGGTAGCTTCGTCTGGTTCCCCGAGGGATTTGTAGTGTGGCATGGCACAATCGAGAACGAGGACGTGGACTGTCTCCACGTTTGCAACAAGACGCTCGACATCACCGACGCACCCGATAAGAACGCATAACCCGCAGCGTGAAGCTGCGGCGATTGCCGTGCTGGTTGTTATCTCCTCAACATAAAAAACAGTGCTGGCCGAGGAACACTTTCCTACAAGAAGCTACCCCCTAGCGCCAGATATAACGGCCGAGAAGGACCACGTTCTTCTCGGCTGTTTTTGCGAAAGGCGCATAGATGTCAAAACACTCCGACACGAAGCACCAAAATAGGCCAGGCAAACCCTTGTCAATCAAGCGCACCCATAGGACATTGTCAGCCTAATGCGACTACGTCCTGCCCGTTTGATTCCGCGTAGCGCAATAGTGACAGCAGCTCCGGCAACATCGGCTCGCCATCTGCAGTCGTGTAAAGATCCGCGCAGCTCGTGACCGTTGACGCCAGATTGTCCGCCCATGGTGCTTTTGAGGTTGTGTTCTGAATATCCCATATCGCTTCACTGGGACTGTGCCTTTCGAGCTCGTTGCTAATCTTGGCTAGTTGAGTCGCGGCCTTTCCACAGCTCCTGGCTCCGCAATTGCCCGTCTTTAGAAAGTCCAGCGCAATCGCGACACCTTTGGCCCGGCGGCCCATCAGTACCTCCGCCGTTGAGTACAGCGAGTAGAGACCTGAGGCACTGCCAACGTTTACGATTCTTGCAGCGTTTCGCGTTCCGATGTCCATAACCTATTCCATGATGTCAATCGGGATGTTCGGATATATGTTTTGGAGCTTTTCCCTGATTCCCTGCTTCACGTCCTCGATCAGCGCGTTATCGTATCCACGCCCTCTGACATCCAACACCACGCGCTGTTGCGATCCCTCGGGAAGGTTCTTCACACGAGCCTCTATCTCTCGCTCGAGCACGTTGAACATCGCCTTAGCGTTATTTTTGAGATCGTAGTTCTTGACCTCAATCGCCTCCAGTTTTCCGTCCACGCTTCGAACGATATCCGGCTTCGTCGAACCTTTTGTTCCGTATGCCACTTCCTTACCATTTAGATACGAGACCTGCTCCATGCCACCAAACTTATTGAGCGCAGCGGTTTCTGATTCCCTCGGAGTAGGTATTGGCGTAGCTGTCGTCACGCGGCCCTCGACGGATTTCACTGCATTGGAGGGGTTCCTCAACACATTCATCTCGCCGACTCCGCCAGCAAGCGCGCCTATTATTGCACCCCACTTGAAGCCTTCGCTGCCCTTCAGAGCAGCCTCCTTCGCAGCCGCTTCCATATCGCCGCCCGTTTCGTACGCCTTCGCCGCACCTGCGACCACGCCGCTTAGCGCACCGTCACTTGCTGCTGCCACTGTGCCAGTTTTGGCCGCAGCAGTGAACACGGCGCATATTGGTGCAGCGCCGACACCACCCGAGACTGCGGAAACCGTCACGCAAAGCACGATGACGCCGGTCCCTACAGCGACGTTCTCCATTGCCTGGTCGTAAGAGTTATCGTATGCCTCGAATTTTTTGGCCTCGGTGTTTCCATCCCCGTCTGTAGTAAAAACGTAGCGAGTTCCTTGAAACTGCTGGTCGAGCTCAGAGAGCGTATAGCCGAAATATATGTTCTTCTTCGAGTTGTATTCCAGCTCTTGCTTATACTCGTCCGACACGAACGGAACGTATGCCGCGGTAACATTCTCGATTACGTAGTCCTCGCCAAGCTCGGATTCCAAGTCCGAGTACACGGAATCCTCCATGTAGCGCAGCAGCTTCGGGTCGTCCAGATTTGCAAACTCGGACGTCGTAGCATCGGAGCTGGATTGATCAGACGAAGCTCCGGCGTCCTCTGCACTCGATTGTCCAGAAGCAGCACTGTCTTCCTCGGAGCTCGCTTGGCTGGACGCCTCACTACCACCACTGGCGCTGCCAATGTTTTCGTTACCACATCCAGCAAGCATCACAGTCATGGCAGCGGAGAGCAATATCGCGATGAATCTTCTGGCGAGCATTTTTACTCCTCGTTATGGGAATCGTCGGCATCGTCCGCGGTCTTCTTTTTACTGGAACGTCTTATGATCGCCACTACTAGAAGCAAAGCGACCGCTGCAGCTGCCACAATTGGCACTACCAATGACGGACCGCCCTCGTTTTCCACTGAAGGCTCCGCAGTCGATGACGCCTGGACGCCCCCGCTCGCAGGCTGCGCTTCGGCGACAGTCTTGCCATCTTGGGCGATGGTACCGTCTTCATTAACCGTCGCACCATCAGCGAGCAGTGCTTGGATGTCGGAAACAGACTTGCCGGTCGTAACATAGGCTTTCAGCACCGGGTCGTTGCCTACGTAGATCATCTTCGTCGTGCTTTGGCCCGTATAGCGATTCGTCACCGTGAAGGTATACACACCCTCATCCGTAAACTCCTCACCGTCGCGAGCGGGCTTGTTGAAACGGGTGTCGGGGACCAGCTCATTACCGTTGTCCGCCAGCATCTCCTTCTTCACATCGATGTCAAGATATCGCGAGCGAGCAAGGTCGAGCCTGAAACCATTCTCGGTGAATGCGGTATTGGTGAGCTCGTCCCCCGTCTTTACGTCGAACGGGTACACCATGCAATTTCCGTTTCGTACCTTGAACTTGGTGCGTATCGTGTAGTCGGTAACGCCGGGGAGTATCTCGATGTTGACCCAGGGCAGCCTGCCATGGTTGACGTTCTTTATGGAGTAGTCCAGAACAACCTCGTAGTCCCCTTCCTCGAAGGTAGTGACCTCGGTGTCCGCACCAGTAGAAACCCCATCGAGGTAGTTCGAGTAAACGGTGGGCGTATGACGGTTATTTTGATAGTCCGTGTACTGAATGATGAGTGTGCCGCGGCCAAAATCCTGCTGTGGAACGCCGAGCCGTTGGTCGTAGCCATTTGGGTCGGAGTCGATGGTCACATTGGCGTCCCCATTGAGATGGTTGATGTCCTGTTGAAGATTGAAGGACAGCGTCACCTCATCCCCGACGTTCTTTAGGAAAACGGGCGTGCCGTCATCATCAGCAACTCTTGTGTAGTCGCTTACCACAAACTGCCCGAGTTCCCAGCTGTAGTGGACATCGTCTTTGTCGATGGCGTTGTGCTCGGAGTAGCCGGTGTCCTTTCCGGCGTTCACCGAGTTGCCAAGGTAGTATTTTGTGCCATCCGAGGACTCCCCTTCGGCCAGCGCCAGCGAAGGGACCGCCAGGAGCAATACCGCAAGGATCGTGGTAAGGATTATCCCAAGCCTTTTTGAATCTCGTTTCATATTTTTGTCCTTACGGGTTAGCTTAAGAGAGCTGGGGTAGCCATGGGAAAGTCAGTGCGAGCGAGCCCGCAAAAGCACTGCGGACGCTATCTACGAACTGGACTATCGTCCACATCCTACGCCGCCCCAAACCCATCGGCAACCTTCAGGTTTGTCCCGGGAGCCTCCCCGGCGAGCGGGGCAGATCCACGGACTAGCTAGTTCTGGCAATCTAGCCGTTAACCTGACTTGGGATACCTTAACGACGCTTTGACTTTGGACTTTCCTTGGTTGCACGTCGGTCGTCGCCATGGATGTTCGATAAGGAGAAGCGCGGATTGCCCGTGGGAAGTCGAGCGCGGTAGTGTCGGAAATGTTGGTGTACGAAGTTTTTGGCCATCGTCTAGACCCGTAACCAACGTCGTTATCCTATGCACCGTCAAATTTTCAAGTCAACTCCGTTACTAACCGCTATCGCATTGCGGCCAACGCGAGCTCTCCCTTCTCACCTCTTGCACACCCGAACGCCAAATGCTCTCCGGGCAATTAAACCTTTGCAAAAAGTTGGCTATTTTGAGCCATAGCATGACAGTCTCTTACACCCGAATCCCTGGAATTGTCAGCGTTTGGCACACTACCTCCTTTTTGCTCGCAGCCACCCCGACAACTCCCCCTTGGAGAACTTCTTCAACATCATAGAAAATGAAATGTTTTACGGGAGGGACTGGGAGGGCGTGAGCCTGGAGGAGCTCGGGAAAAGGATCGATGACTACATAGAGTGGTACAGCACAAAGAGGATCAGGCGCTCGCTGGGCTCGATGAGCCCCTTGGCATACAGGCAAAGCCTAACCCTTGCAGCCTAGTGAGAACGGTACGGAAAAGCGGTACCACCCCCTTCGCGTCACTTCTTAGTGAACAACAGGACGCAAGGTACCTCTCGAAGCGGAGGATCGGCGAGCCCTGCGACGAGTCGAGGGCCGCGGGGGCGGAGAAGCCACCGACGCCGGAGAGGCTCAGCGAGTGGCGCCTGGTGGCGAAGAGGGAGATCGACGCCGGCCTCGAGCTTGCGGACGAGATGGAGGCGTCGTAGGATGGGCACAGATTGACGATTCAAGGTGATGGCCGAGAACCTAAGGAGAGGCCTTTACACCAACTTTTCTGACACTACCCTTCTGCTGAGGCAGCTGACCTGTCTTCTCGTACTCTTTCCACCACATGCGAAGTGTTGCCCTTGACGGATAGCCAAGCTCTGCGATCGTGTCGGCATAGCTGTGTTCAAACCTGATGAACGTATCGATGGCTGCTTTTCTCTGCTTCGCGCTGTACACGGGATCCTCCTGAACCTATTTGGTCCAAGATCACCACCGCAGCCCCAGAAGACAGAATCTACTTTGTGGACTCTGTTTCCCCGACATCAATAAACGGATCGGCTCCGCATCCGTTCACCTTCCATGCACCTGGCTCCCACTCTGCTGCTGGGTCAGCTCCGTTAAATCGACAAAGGCGAATAAGCGCAGTCCATATTCTGCTTTGAAAACGGAGCTTTATCTTTGCAAGAGCAACCGCAGCAGCAGGCCTATCTATCTCCTCAATCCCGTATTCTTCAATTGGATGGGGTGAGTAAAGCTCCCTCGCTTGACCTGCAAGCTTGCCGGGCGTCATACCTACGGTGTTTGGAAAAAAAGACCCCAAGGCTCCGTAGTTTTTCACCTTCCATGCCTCCAAGAAGTCGTTGCAACTTCTCAGGACCTCATCGTCTGGGCTGATGGGGTGTTCGAGATTCACCTGATGCTTCTTCCAAGCCTTCAACTTTATGTCATTCTCGGTGTTGCGCTCTTGTATCTCGGAGAGGCGTCTGAGTGTCTCAACCAAACTCTGGCGATTGTCTTCGCCCTCTTTTCGCACCCCGATTGCAGAATCAACCCAGTCTCCCACGGCGAACAGCATGCACCACGCCTTCGAGGCGACCACGTCGTTGTCGTAGTCAGTAATCATCCCGTGCATGATACCGTTGCGGTAAACCTCGTAGACGGGTTTGTCCTCCCTCGCAGATACAGACCTTGTAAACGACTTTTGAACGGAAGGCAATCCATCCCACACGGTTGCAACGCAATCCTTGGAGTGAAGCTCCTTGGCTTCCCTTGTGTGAAGACCCCTCCTCTCGGCCTTGAAAGCATCGTTTACGAATCCGTCCATCATGGAAACTGTTACGAGGACTGAGCTGTAGTAGCGCCCCTCGAGATAGTCCCTCTCCGCCTTTTCCAGAAGTGGGATACGAGGCCGCATATCAGGAAAACGATTCAGTCTGGTAATCATCCAGTGAAGCACATCCTTTTCCTTGAGATATTCGATGAGCTCGCGCTCCGCCTCTTCGGGTGTAGGTTGTGCAACAACTTTGCGCATCCTGTCCAGATTCAGAACGTCAGAGAAGACCCAGTTCCTGTCACCTAACAGGCGATAGAAGTCATCGACAAGAGAAACGAGTCCGTCAAGCTCTTCAGTGATACCGCGCGCAGCCCTTCTAGCATCCTCGTTCCTTAACAGCCAGCCGAGGGCGCCAAAGACCGACGCTTCTCGCCGTAGCTTCTTGACTTTGGGAAGGTTGCCAATCGATTCATGTACGCGATGCTCCATATCCCGTCTCATTCCTCAATCACCAAGAATCACCGAGTCCTCAATCGGGTCCTGACATTACACAGGTGGCAGGATTAAGCTTTCCTGAACTGTCTATTCCTCGTTGAGCCCTCTCCGAACAATTTGCCCGCTTCTATGAGTGCAGATATGTGAGCACTGGCGCTGCGTTTCGAGACTCCGGCGGCCTCAGCTGCCTCCGCAAGCGTAAAACTCCGTCGCGATGTCGCGAGCTCCAGTATGGCCTGGTCAATGTCCCCCAGTCGCTCGACAACTGTCGCTTCGGTGAACAAAGCTCCATCTACGTCTGGAACTGTCGCGCGGAAGACGTTTCCGTCCACGAGGGTCGGGTCCCCACCCATGAAGCTTCTTGCATACTTGAATAGATTCCGCGTGCCGCTGCCCAACTCCTCTGCAAGCCCAATCTGGGTAAAGACATTGGCAATTGAGGGGTTCTTCGGCATCGGACTAAAGTCGTTGAGCGTAATGTTTCCCTCGAAGAACGTCCTGCTAGCATTCTGGGTATGCAGCCCTGCGCGGTCGATCTCCAGCTTTGCGGGATAGGGGCTCGTGAACTCCCGATGGATGAGCATGTTCGAGATGAGCTCACGGCACACGATGCCCCGTACGCTTATCCTCGTGTCGCCCTCAAGAACAAACGGGTCAGGGAGATTACGCTCGCAAAAGCCCATGAGGGTGTCGTACGCATCGATGAGGTTGGTTTTCACCGTTAGGCGGTCGTCGTAGCGGTCCTGGTCACGCAGCCTGACCACAGCATCGGTTTTGTAAGTAGGACAGAGCGAGCCAATCGTCTCGTCGCTACCGAACAGCAGACCGGCGGCGAGCGTGAGGCCTTCCTGTCCCGTTGAGTAGTCCTTGACCAGAAGCTGGGCGCTCCGCAAGAGCTGCTCGTCATCCAACCCCGCCCAGGGATGCCCCGGCCGCCGTACCGTGGCCATCTGCCTTGCACGGTCTATAAGATCTGCACGCAAATCGCTCAGCGTCAAATATGGAAAGATTCGCCGCTCAGTCTCGAGATTGCTCTTGCGAATATACATGGCCGAAATCTGACTACCAGCGCTAACCTTTACATCGGCATCTGCGATGCGGTCGTACACGACGCCTTTATAGCGGTGAACATCCGGACTCATGGGAACCCAGATGCGGACGACGGTCTTGCCATTTACGGCAACCATTTCAGTCTCGAGCATCACAGCGGGATCGAACAGCTTGGGATTGCGGACAACATTGGCGATATTGCGCTGTATGCCTATTGCCGCGCCTTCCGCAACGCCGGTAACAGTCCCATTGTCTTCCACGCCAAGGTAGACGCTGCCGCCCATGTGGTTGGCGAATGCGCAGATGGTCTCAAAGGTGTCCTGCTCGGGTTGTGCTCCGCACCTCTTAAACTCGACTGATGCAGATTCATCCTGGGCAATCGTCTCTAACAACAGTTCGGCTTCCATGCGGGTTACTCATTCCAATTTAGGGTTCTTATTCTGTTGAAATTTTATCATGATTCAGGAAGCATTCACACATTCAGGAAGCGATTTAGGAAGAGATTCGCGAATAGCTTCCTGAATGTCTTGAAAATAATCCTGCCGCTCAAATAGTGGGTATAGATTTACGGCTTGCACATTCATGGTTTGTATCCGTAGAAGTTCAGCACGAATGTATAAGCGCAATGTAGAGACGCAACGATTGTGGAGGAATCGTCACTCTCGCATCACTATTGCCGGGATGGCGTACGGTTTCTTTCGCAAATGTTGAGAACCGGATAGACCCAGTCCCGAAACGGGGACATGGCCCCGCGTCGGTAGGATGGCAAGTCGCCAAGCAAAACCAACTGCCGAAAGGGGCGGGACCATGCCGCATGAAATCGTATCATCCGACGACGGGGCGATAAGGGGCTACGTCGGGAAGCTGGTGGCCAAGACCGTCGAGGAGACCCTGAACGCGCTGCTCGACGAGGAGGCCGACCGGCTCGTGAACGCGGGGCGCCACGAGCGCACCGACGAGCGCCAGGCGTATAGGGGCGGCCGCTACGGGCGCCGGCTGGTCACGGGCGCCGGCGAGGTCGAGCCCTCCGTCCCCAAGCTGCGCGGGGCCACCTCCGCCACCAAGATCGTCGAGCGCTACCGCAGGCGCGAGAGCTCGGTGGAGGAGGCCATGATGGAGACGTGCCCGGCCGGCGCGAGCACGAGGCGCATCGAGGACGCGGGCGAGGTCCTCCGGGGGCTCGTCCGTGTCCAAGGGCACCGTCTCCAGCCTCAACCGGAAGGCGTTCGCGAAGGTGGAGGAGCGGAGGACCAGGCCGCTGACCTGCTCCTATCCCTACGCCTGCGTCGACGGCACCTACCTCAAGAGGAACTGGGGAGGGGCCCACGAGAGCGTCGCGGTGCTCATCGCGGCCGGCGCGAACGAGGACGGATGCCGCGAGGCCATCGGCTGCGCGGAGGGGTGCACGGAGTCGGCGGACAGCTGGCGCGAGTTCCTGCTCTCGCTGCGCGAGCGCGGCCTGCACGGCGTGAGGATGGTCACCGGCGACAAGTCCGCCGGCATTGATGGGCGCGCTCGCCGAGGTCTTCCCGGAGGCCCCCTGCCAGCGCTGCACCGTCCACTTCCACCGCAACGCGCTCTCCAAGGTGCCAGCCCGCCGCAGGAATAGGGTCGCCGCCCAGCCCAAGGCCATCCACGCCCAGGAGTCGCTGGGAGCGGGCCTCCGCAAGGCCGAGGAGGTGGCCCGCGAGCTGGAGACGTCGAGGCTGGCGGACGCCGCGAAGGTGATCCGCGAGGGCGTGGCGGAGACGCTCGCCTACGCGAGGTTCCCGATGGAGCACTGGAGGCGGATCAGGGCGAACAACGGGATCGAGAGGCTCAACCGCGAGGTCAAGAGGCGCACCAACGCGGTCGGCGGC
>OCVV011262198.1_pt1 | contig 36753 bp, 32 predicted proteins | sample 1539721 | NCBI WGS metagenome assembly OCVV01 (sample SAMN02144230, study PRJEB22623) | gut metagenome | biome: sheep rumen | host: Ovis aries | place: New Zealand | reverse complement strand
ACAATTACTGGTAAGTTTACTGATGCTAATGGTAAGGCTATTTCAAACAGTAATGTTAGAATTTTCTTGAATGGTAAGAAGTTCTTTGCCCGAACTGACAGTACTGGTAGTTATTCTTTAACAACTCTTGTTACTGCTGTTGGTGTGAATAATGTTAGTGTTGGTTATGCTGGTGGTGATAAATACAATGCTTATGAAGTTAACACAACATTCAATGCAGCAAAACAGGATATTATCATCGAAGCGGAAATATTCAACAATGCAACGTTAGGTTATAATCTTGTAATATATGGAAAATTAACAGATAAAAACGGTAAACAAATATCAAAAGCAATGTTGTATTATTCAATAAATGGATACTTAGTATTTAAAGGAAAAACAGATGAACGTGGAGGCTTAGGTTTCACTTACACCATACTGGAACATTATCTCGGAGATAATTACATAACCATTGAGTATTTGGGTAATGAAAAGTACAATGCTAACAGTACAACTTTATATTACTTTGCAAAAGAAAAATAATATCAAAACAAGTTAAAATAAGATAAATATCAATTTTATCTTATTACATTTTTTTATAAACTATTTTTTTGGGTTCTATGGGGAGAATTATTTGGTTATTGCTTCTCTAAAGAACTTTGGAATTAAACGCCGATACATTTTATTTCTAAGAAGTGTCTGTATATTTTTATCAAGAATATATGTGTCACAATGATCATTTTCAGCTCTCATACCACGACCATAAGCCTGAAGCAGGGTCATAACAGTTTTATAACCATACCATTCAGGATCCATATTTTTTCTTTCATTTATCTGTTTGTCACCAAGGTATGGGTAGGGTACCTTATAAATTACCTGAAATTCACATTTTTCATATGGAAGGTCTACTCCCTCACTCATTGATGGACTTACAAGAACATATGGATTTTTTGATTTTTCAAATTCTTCCAATGTTACTTCCCTTGTTTTTGGTGTGTGGGATAATATTCTCTGATCTTTAATATGGTCAGTAATGTATTCCTGACACTTGTAACTATTGGTATGTATCAAACCCTTCTCATTTTTATGTTTGTCAAGAATTTCCTTAAGAACAGGTATTGTTTTAGGAGCGGTATGCCATAATGCTCTTTTTGACATTGGACCAACCAGATTCATATGTATTGGTCTGTATTCTTTTTTAAAAGGACTTTCACTATAAATATAATAAACTTCTTCTGGATTAATGCCCAACCATTTACAGAATAAATCTTTATCCAGGATTGTTGCACTCATGAACAATATTTTATCAGCATACTGGAACAATGTCTTTTCAGCATAACTGTCCACTTTCAATGGTTTAAAGGATACCATATCCTCTTCTGTAGAAACTATCCAGTTATTTGGATCATTTTTAATGTTTACAGTTATTTCTTTAATTTTTCTTTTTGTATGTTCAATTCTATCTGCTTTCTGTTTTGTGTATTCGTTAATTCTTAATGTGTTGTATGAGTCATATATTGCTTCAAGAAAAGCTATCCAGTCTTTTACATCAGTATAATTCATCATGCTTTTGGGAATTATTTCATTAATGTCTTTTTGGAGTTGTTTGTTGTAAATATTTAATTCCAGTTTGTGCATGATTTTATCTTCAATGTTATGTGCTTCATCAAGAATCATCAGGTTACGTTTCTGGAAGTGCTGAACATAATTTAATTCCAGATATGCATAGTCATAATTCAGTAAGGTTACTGGTTCTTCAATAGCAATTGCCTTCTGATTCCAGTATGGGCATTTATCATCTGATTGGAATGTAAATGGAGTATTATAGTAGGATTCTCCTTCAGCATCGGTAACATCTTTCTGTTTTGATTTTTCAATTTTTATTCCAAAAGGGCAGGAAAATCCGTCAGTAGTTCTGATTGTCTGACAAGTTCCTTGGTCACACGAATTTAATCCGCCACTGTCTCTGCATGTGAAATTGTTCCTTCCTTTTACTTGAGCATATCCAAATTCATCAGCGTATTGTCTCTGTAATTGTTTGGTCATTGTCAGTATGTATGATGGCTGTAAAATCTGTGCTAAAGTAGCAGCTATAGCAGATTTACCTGTTCCAGTACCTGCTTCTAAAATAACATATCTTTTATCGGATTCTAGTGCATTAAGTATTTCAGTGATTAATTCCAGTTGGTTGTGTCTTGCCTGTTTAAAGGGGAAGTTTTCTATTATTTCATCATCAATATCTGGATGCTGTCTTTGTAATTCTTCTTTTTCTTCTATGCTAGGTCTTTCTATTAGTGATGCTTTTTCTTCTTCACTTTTTGAGCATACACATTTGTTTTTTATCATTCCGCACTTTGGACAAAATATTGAATTCATAATATTATTTTTTGTATCTTCTCATTTTATTACTTTGTTAATTTTTATCAGATTAGACAAAACAATAAAATAATGTTTTATTATTACACATAAAAACTCACTTATCTGCTGTCGTAATTGAAGTATAATTAAATTAAACAAATTCACTAATTAAAATTTAATTGATAAAATTGACTTTTTAAAAATTATATATATTTTAAAAAACCATAGAATATAGTGTATAATACTTAATAAGGAAATTTAAGTTTACTTTATAATTTTTATTTGATATTTTATTTTAAAAAGAGGAATTAATTTATGGCAATAGGAAAGTTATATGGAATAGGTGTAGGTCCTGGTGACCCGGAATTAGTAACCATTAAAGCAGCACGTATTATTAAAAATACAGACATTATATTCGCACCACAATCCAAGAAAGGAAGGGCAAGTGTAGCATTAAAAATTGTTCAAGGAATAATTGATGAAAGAGAAGAAGAACCAGAGATATTACAACCATTATTCCCTATGACAGAAGATTCTGAAACACTTGATAAATCATGGGATGAAGCAGCAAACCAATTATTTGAAAAACTATCTCAGGGATTGGATGTAGTCTTTGTTACATTGGGTGATCCTACAATATTCAGTACTTTTTCATATGTATCCAAAAGATTACAGAAAAAAGGCGTGGAAGTTGTATTAGTACCTGGAATAGCTGCTATGACAGCCTGCAGTACAACAGCAGGAATACAACTAACAGAACAGGATGATATATTGGTTGTTGTACCTCAAATCGATGACAGATTACCAAAAATTTTACCATATGTTGATACTGTAGTTGCAATGAAAACTTCACGTCACCTTGACTTACTGGAAGATTGTATAAATCAAGATCCAAGAGAAAAAGAAATAGTTTCAGTACAGAACTGTACTATGGAAGATGAAAACATTGTGCACGGATTTGTTGATAATAAAAAATATTTCTCAACCAGTATAATCAAATTCAAAAAAGAAGAATAAATGTTTAATCTTCTAATTTTTCAATTATTTTATTACAAAGAATTTCCCAATCAAATTCTTTCAAAACCTTTTTTTGTATATTTTCAGGATTTTCTTTAATGTCCTCCCAATTACTTATAGCGTCATATAATGCTTGTTTTAGTTCTTTTGTGTTATGATTAATTATTTTTCCGTATCCTGTTTTTTCTATAATATCCCGTGAACCGCCAACATCCGTAGAAATAATGTAGTTTCCATGATATGCAGCTTCAAGTGTAGATATTCCAAAGCTTTCTTTTTTTGAAGTACAGCAATAAATACTGGATTTGGCATATTCTTCTGATAACAATTTTTTATCACTAATGTATCCTTTTAATATTATTTTTTCTTTTAATTCAGGGTTTTTTTCAAATAAATTGTTTAAAAAGCTTTTCATATCATCTTCTATCTTACCTACAAGTATCAGTTTCCAATCATTTAATTTAAGATTCTTATAGGCTGTTATAAGTATATCAATGGATTTATTGGCTTTTTCAACGTATCCTACATAAAGTATATACTTCCTTTTATCAGTTATGTCAGCATCGTTTTTTTGGACACCGTTAGGAAGGTATAATAATTTTTTTTCGTTTAAAAGATTACTTTTTATCAGAGTATTGTAGTTTTGTCTTGTTTCAATGCTTACTAAGTCAATGAATTTAAATAAAATCTTGACATATAAACGTCTTAATGCAGGTAAAAAACCTTTCCTTTTAACAAGAAAATCAATAAATTCACTATTTGCATCCAGTTTCAAGAATATTTTGCCCTTAGAATTATGTAATTTATATGTTAGTATATAATATGGTAGAAGGTTGTATCTGAGATGATACAACTGGAGTATGTCAATTTCCTGTCCATATTTTTTAATATACTTTACAACATCCTTTTTTTCTTTTCCTGAATTTTCCAGGTAGTTAATTGTGAAATTTTCAGAATATAACAGATTATTCATATAATCAAATTCTTCATTGGGGTATGTTGTAATAGTTGTATTGTAATACTTGGATAGTGTATAAGGAATCATACCCACATCCTTAGTGAGAATGTAGTTATACAGACCAGGAAATATACAGTTAAATTTTTTCAATTTTTCAATAACTCCTTATTCTTTAAAACAGTAAATTTCAATTTGGTTTTTAATTTTATGTGTCAATTGTTTTTCATCCAACTGAATAGGCATTTTAAGATCTTCTAATAAGTCAAATTCAGTGTCTATTATTTCTTCTACCCTATATAAAAACCAACTTGTTGTTTCATCTTTTGCTTTTTTGTTAAATAGGGGATAATCAAATCCTTCAGTGTTAAACCCGTTTTTGCCACTGTATTCTATGGTCATTTCGTCATCGTTGTGTAATATTATTTCAGCAGTATTTATCCCATGATTTTCTTTAAGATCTTCAAATCTGTAATGAAATTTTTCGTAAGATGTCATTTGAATCTACCTTCAGTTACATAATAATTATTTATAATTATGTACATAGATGTATTTAAGAGATGAGTTTATGTTAGAAAATATATGGTCTGAATTATCTTATAATCAAAAGAAGCAATTGGGGAAGTATGCTTTAGTTTTTTGTAGTGGGGTAGCTGCAGGTTTGCTTATTAAAAAGACATCAGAAGTTATTTTGGAAGATTTCAATGACAAAACTCTTCAAAGTGAAGATAACCTCGAAAACCAGGTATATGTTGTTGATTCTGATGATGGAACAATATTTGATGAAGAAATGGAAATAGATAACAGTTAAATGGGGTTTTATTATTCAGGATAATGTATCTATAGTGTTATTGAATTGGAATGGGGATGAAGATACTATTGAGTGTTTGGAATCATTAAAAGAATTGAATTACCCTAATTTTGATGTTTTCCTTGTGGACAATAATTCAGAAAAACAGTCCATAGATAATTTAATTGATTATTTGAATAATGATTCATTTTATAATAGTGTCATTATTGAAAAAGATGATTTAAATACTTTTGATAAAAAAGATGAGAATAATCTTGTTTTTATATTGAATAATACTAATGCTGGTTTTGCTGGTGGAAATAATGTGGCTTTAAACTATATTAGAAATAATATTTCTTCTGGTTATGTTATGCTCTTGAATAATGATACGATAGTTTCAAAGGATTTGCTTACAGGCCTTGTAAATAAATTCAATGAATCTGATGACATCGCTTTTGTCGGGGCAAATCATTATTATTATCATGATAGAAACACGTTACAAACTGTTGGTGGTGGTTCTATTGATTTAGTTCATGGTGAATGCAGTGCTATAACCACTCCAAATCTTCAGGATGAATTTGATTTTTTAACAGGATCTTGTGTATTCATGTCATGTGATGTTTTAAGAGATGTTGGACTTATGAATGAGGAATATTTCATGTACTGGGAGGATGTTGACTGGTCTACTGCTGCAAGAAAAAAAGGATATAAATTAAAAATTTCAGATACTGGATATATATTTCATAAGGAAGGAGCTTCAATTCAATCAGTATCTAGAATATACTATCATACACGTAATAGAATTTTATACATGAAACGTAATACTAGTGGTTTAACGTACTATAAATTCATGATTTACATAGTGTTGTATGTTATCAAGGAATCATTAACAAACATTACAAAAAATAAAGAATATTCATTTGCCTTGTTGAATGGTTTAAAGGATGCTCTATTAAAAATTATATGAATTAAACAATAAATAAAATAATATTGTTAAGAGGTAATAACGTGAACAAAAAAGAATTAAAAATAGCTGTATTTCATAATCTTCCATCCGGTGGAGCAAAACGATCATTATATACATATATTCAGTATTTAACACAGCAAGGACATATTGTGGACGTATTCATACCAGAAACAGCTAATGAAGACTATTTACCATTGGAAAATGTTGCAAATAATGTAATTAAATATGAAGTTAAGCCAAGTTTTATCAGGGAAAAAATTTACTCAATATTCAGTTATGTTCCTGCAATTATTAAAAGAGTGTCTGTGAGTAATGTTATGGATACAGAAAGAAAAATCGCTGAAGATCTGAATGATTCAAATTATGATATTGTATATTGTGAACAGGATCAGTTTACTATGACTCCGGTAATATTCAAATATCTAAAAAAACCTTCAATATATTACTGTGCACAACCGATAAGACATGAAAAAATTCTTAAAAAAGTAAACAGTCAGAAAACAAAAGCAGGAATATTCAATCACCCACTCATAAGGCCCTTTGCAGATATATTTGTCAACAATGTGGAAACACAAGATTATGAACGTGATATTGAATTTGCAGAATATTCAACAAACCTTTTAACAAATTCATATTTTACACATGAAAATATACTTAGACAATATGGAAAAAACGCATTAGTGTCCTATATTGGTGTGGATAATAAGATGTTTGAAGCAATGAATTTAAAAAGAGATAATTACGTTCTCTCAGTAGGTACTTGCATACCACCAAAGGGTTATGATTTCCTGATAAGATCAATATCTAACATACCTGAAAATATCAGACCTGAACTAGTTATAGTTGGAAATAGTAGTGACGAGTTATGGGTAGAATATTTAAAAACATTGGCAGAGGAAAAAAATGTGGATTTGGATATTTTAACCATGATATCTGATGATGAACTAATAAAATTATATAACAAAGCTAAATTGGTTGTATATGCTCCTTATTTGGAACCATTTGGTTATGTTCCATTAGAAGCAATGTCCTGTGGTACTCCTGTTGTTGGAGTTAAAGAAGGTGGAGTAAGAGAATCAGTTTTACACAATAAAACCGGACTGCTCACACAAAGAAATGAAAAAGATTTCGCAAATGCAATAGTTAAATTATTGACTGATGAAGAATTATGGGATAAACTATCAAAAAATGGAATTCAATACATAAATTCGGCATGGACACTTGAAAAAGCCGGAGAAAGATTATTAGAACATATGTATAGGATATTAGAAGAAAATGAGTGATTAACATGACAAGACCATTGGTGTCTATAATATTATTAAATTGGAATGGTTATGAGGATACATTGGAAGCTTTAGAATCATTATATCAGATAGATTATCCAAATTATAATGTAATAGTTGCTGATAATAATTCTACGAATGATTCTGTTGAAAAAATAAAAGAATATGCTCTTGGAAAAAGCAGGGTAGAAACAGAATATACAAAATATGTTGAAAATAAACCCATCAATTTAACAGTTCTAAACGAAGGAGAGTACTATCAGGTAGATAATACCTCTAACGATAATCAAAAGAAATTACTCTTAATTAAAAATAAAGAAAATTATGGATTTGCAAAAGGAAACAATATAGCAATAGATTACACTATTAAATATGATAAACCTGAATACATATTGCTCTTAAACAATGATACCATTGTAAAACCTGATTTTTTAACAAAAATGATGGATGTAGCACAAAAAGATTCTCAAATAGGATTATTAGGTCCAAAATTCTATTACTATGATTATGAAGGAAGCCATGAAACAGTATGGTGTATTGGAAGTGTAGTTGATCTTGATCATTTTCCTGGACATCACAGTATAATGGATGAAGACGGTTATGATTTAACACAAAATGTAATAGAATGTGACTGGGTTTCAGGAGCTGGAGCACTCATAAAAACAGACGCCATGCCGGAAACATATCTGTCCACAGAATTTTTCTTCGGTTGTGAGGATGTGGATTTGGCAATATCAATAAAAGAGAAAGGATATAAAGTGGTAACAGTTATGGATTCTGTTATATGGCATAAAGTGGGAATGTCAAGACATAAAAATTCCACATTCAAAACTGAGTATAATCATATTAAAACAAACCTGCAGTTTATTAAAAAACACAAACCAAACTATTATCTTAATTTACCCAAATATATTCTTCAAATATTTAAACTATACATTAAAGCCATAATGAACAAATTATAGCTTTAAAACTCTTTTTATTTTATTTTTAACATTATTATAAATACATATTATTTATAAGTTTAATCTCATTTTAGATATATGTTAAAAAATTTTAAATAGTATCTATTACAATAAATTTATTATAATTCATTGATTTTCAATGTATTAAGGAGTTGTTAACATTAAGAAAAAATATTTATTAGTGTTGATTACTGTAATTCTTATTAGTTTAACTGTAGTTTCAGCAACTGATAATGATAGTATTGAAAAAACAGAATCTGATATTGCTTCGGAAAATGATACTTCAGTACACACTTATGAATCAATCACTAAAAAAACAACAGATAATGTTACAAAAACAAGTACAAATAATGAAAAAACTGCTTCCAAAACTACTGTCAGTCCCGTTACAATAAGATATAACACAACTACAAAATTAAGTGCAAATATCACTACTACAACAGGTAAAAAAATATCAGAAGGTTTAACAGTCTTTAAAATTAACGGTAAAACTGTAGGTTATTCAAATGTAACCAATGGAACAGCTAGTTATGTTTATAATGCTTCAGTTTTAACTCCAAAAAGTTATAATATAACAGTAAAATATGGAGGAACTTCTAAATATTTGGAGAGTTCTTCAAATTATACTTTAACGATTGCAAAAAGTTCAAGTAAGATTGTTGTAAAGAATGTTGAAGTAACATCTAATGAAACAGTTAAAATTACTGCAATAATAACCGACAGCAATACAGGAGCTTATGCAACAGGAGGTAAAGTAGCATTTAAACTTAACGGTAAAACAATAGGTCATGTTTACGTAAATAATGGTAAAGCAGAATTAACATATAAGGCTGTTCATTCAGCAAAAAGTTATAAACTTAATGCAACATATGGTGGAGATAAATTTTTAAATTCATCACGATCTTCAACAGCTTCCTTTATTGTTAATGCAAGACCTACTAAAATTACATTAAATAAAATATCAGGATATTCAACAACAGTTGTACTTAAAGCATCAGTTATAGATAAATTAAATTCTAAGAATTTAACTTCAGGAACTGTTGTTTTCAAAATAAATGACAAAACAGTTGGAAATGCAAGTATATCCAAGGGAATAGCTTCCTTAACATATAATTCTAGTCAGCTGGTGAGAGGTCAGTACAAATTATCAGCTCATCTGAAACCATCATCATTTTATGCAACTACATCTGCTACAAACAATCTAACAATACTTGCAGAATCATCATTCACATATGATCAGATTAAAAGTGCTGCAATATATGTCAGAACAAAATATGAATCTAACAAAACACTCATATCAGTGCCTATAAGTAAATCACATATCGGATTATCTGATTTTTTAGCATTGATGATTAGGTCATGTGAAAACTGTTATAAAGGAAAATCAGCAAATGTATCCTATAAAAAATACAGTACTTTAACTACACAGACGGATTCATTTAAAAAAATAGTTTTAAACATTTCTCAGGTAAGAGAAATAGGAAACAGAACACTTAATTTCATGGAAAATAATGGAAGACCACCAAAATATGTTTCAACAGAATATGGTCAAATCGGTTATTTCAATATAGTGTATACATATTGTAGGGTAATGGATGTTTCAGCATATAATTATTTGCCTTCAACATGCAGAGTCTACAGTTGGAGTAGTATGCATCCTTCAAATCCAAAATCTAGGATGATTTATATTACAAGTGATCACATACTCAATAATGAGAAGGATTACTTTTTCATGGAATGTATAAAGGAACGACTGAAAACAAAAGGTTTCACGGCAGAAATCTTAGGTTACGGACCAAATGCACATAACACTGCAATCAGGAATCAGTCTTTACCTATCAGTGCTCTTCAGGTATCTATATTTGGTGGGGCAGATTCTGGAGTTATATATGATATATGTACAAGAAGTTTCATGAAACTAAAAGAAAGTAGAATGATTTATATGGTATATTATCCAGATCATTGTACTGATATAACAGGATTGGCCTATTTAAAAAGAGCATATGATGATAATTACTCACCAAGCAGTTTTAAAGGTATAGCTAATCCGGATATTTATTTAAAAGATCATGGGTATGACTATATATATTCCAAGAACGTTAACACAATAGTAGATAACATAATTAAATATATAAGTTAATCTCCTTCTTTTACTTTTTTTACACATTCATTAAATGAATTAATCATATTAGAATATTGAAATTCATTGTCAATTATTTCTTTAGATTTCAAACCCATTTTTTCTTCTAGTTCTTCATCATTTAATATTATTTCCATAGCATTTTTTAAAGCGTCACTATCTTTTTCATCCACAATAAAACCATTTTCTTTCACCATATCTGGAGCAGCACCCACAGCAGTAGTTGCTATAATGGGATTATAATAGTACATAGCTTCATTCAATACAAATACCCATGGATCACCCATCTCTTTGTTAACAGAAGGTATTACAACCAAATTACTTTCATTATAATACTCTTCAAGTTCTTTATTATCTATTTTGCCGGTGAATTTAACATTATGCAAATTTTTTTCTTTAACATAACTTTTTAATTTTTCCTCTTCATCACCTGAACCAACAATTATCAGCTCTGAATTATTCATGTCTAACTTTTCAAATGCTTCAATAAGATAGTTTACTCCTTTACGTTCTATTAAACGTCCAACATATAACACCTTTTTCACTGGATGTTTTTTCTTATTTAAATCAGCATTTCCCTTAATATTACTTACATTAGGCATGATATGTATCTTGTTTTCAGGAACTTCCAGTATGTTATTAAAATATTTTTTATGTAATGTTCCAGGTACCAAAATAGCATTTGCATGATTACAGAGAAACTTGACAATCACAGTTAACAGTTTTTCTTTAACGGAATCCTTTTTTTCCCAATCCCAGTCTTCACGCCATATTACAAAAGGTTCTTTTTTAATTTTAGTAATAATGAACAATAATATTGTTTCAATAAGTTCTTGAGGAGTATCCCAACTGCCTCCAATTGTAAGGTCATAATGCTTTTTGGCCTCTTTCATCAGACTTTTGGCAAATCCATGTGAATTTTCTAATATATGATAATTTACTCCTTCCAGTCCATTTATCTGATTATTCACATTTTCATCATATACTTCTTCAATAACGTTTATATGTGTGAAAACCAGATTTAAATCATATATTTTTGCCAATTCCTTGAAAAATGGTAATCTATACCACATTGCTGTATTATGAGTAAATAATATTTTCATTAAATTCACCATGAATGTGTTATTCGGTTATAAATCTGTGAATCTCCATTATCATATATTTTACTGGATTTACTTATTGGTTCATCCAATGGAAGATATTCTCCATTTCCGTAGAGGAAACTTGTGTGTCGGATATTGTTTGACCTTAAGAAAAGATAACTTCGCGGTTCCATATCGGACATATTCTTCGGATTTGTCGTATGCATATCATTTAACCAGTAAAGCAGGATATTACTAAATGCATCAGAGAATAAAGTGTTGTTCTGATTGTTATCATAGTAATTTTTAAACCATGCTACTCCGGCATATTCTCCCTGACTGAATATTGGAGCATCAATTGTGTTGTCTATAGGTAATGTGGATGGCTGACCTACTTCATAATCTATTAGTCCCGTGTTTAATATGAAGAATAATACTAAAAATATTCCTATTACCTTCATAGTTATTCCCACACGTTTTCTTAGTTCTGTGGTTTTTATAAGTCCTATCACAGAGTTACTGATGTAGTACAATCCAATTATACAAAATGGTGCTAAAACTACAAATGTAACTTCATATATTCTCTGTAAACTTAACTGTCCTCTGAAAGCTGGTATGTACAATCCGCATGCTAAAATTACAAGGTTAAATAATGCAAATGCATTATATTCTCGTGTAAAGTGCAAATATCTTGGTTCTATTATGTTCATAATAAAACCTACCAGTATAAAGTAAACAGAAAACAATATTACTCTTTGAGCATTAATGCTTACAATATCCATATAACTGAATGGCCACCAGATGTATAAGAATGCAAATATTGTTGCAGCAACTATTATTGCCTGTCTACGACGTAAGCTCATCTGTCTTATTTTCATTACCTGATTTTTTATAAATGGATGAACTTCAATGTCCTCAATATTCCTATCATCTGAAATTTTATTAAAAATCTTATAAGCCACCACAAGGAGTATAAGTATACTTCCCAATCCTGAAAGGATAATCATAGGATTTATTGAACCACTGGAAACAATTGTGTTAACATTTTTTGAAACGATTTTCAATGCATCAAATAATGAAGCAATAGGTTTACTGTCTGCCGTTAATGAATAATATACTACTATAAATCCTATAAAGAACAATGACAATGGTAAACTTATTGTCTGATCCTTTACTTTAAAGTATTTACCAAAGTACTTGCGTTGTGCCCCGAAAGTTATAAGAATTGTGTTTACAATATTTCCAAAACTGCTTGAAAGCAAAGATAGTGTTACAATCGTTGCAAGTAGCATAAACATGAATAAATATGTTACACTGTAATGGGATAGTATTAAACCTATTCCAAATAGCAGGTACAATATCTTCCGTTTATTTTGGGGTATCTGTCTGTCTATCATCAGCCAAACAAGCAATACTAGAAATATTTCTGCTATCTGTTGTCTGGCCATTTGAACCATCCAACCATAGGAAAAACCATTATATGCAATGAAGAAGAAAGCTGCTAAAAATGCAATTTTCCCACCAGTGTGTTTTTCAAAGATTTTATACAATCCAATACTTATCAATGAAAAAAGGAATGGATATATGAACTTTAAAATCCATGTTAAGGTCATTCCTGATAATTTATTGTAAATTGGAGCGTACATTACAACACTCAACATAGCATTGTATGCATGTGGCCATGTATGATCCCAGATTCCATTTTTAATAACATATGTGGCAAACTGGTATTCAAAGAATATGTCATAACCCCAAATATGGTTGGATATAAGTACACTGTAATACAGTATTGACAATGCTATACTGAATATTGCTATATGGTAATATTCCTGTTTCAAATATCCCCAAGCCATCACAAGAACTAATGCACAAATCAGTAACAGTAGTAATATTTGAATTTCATTTCTTCCATAGTATTGAAGAGTATATGCACCTATAATTGCTATTAATGGTAATATACACAGACATAAGAATTGATTTGAGCTTAAAAGTTCAAAACTGAGCTTTGAACTACTGTAATGGAAATATTCTTTATCCCTTTTATAAGCCAGTAACAAAAGAATCATATTGTAAACGGTGAATGTAACTAACAATGGAATTGTTTCTATAGGTTTTGAAATGCCAATATGTGGATAAACCTGGTTCATAAACAATCCAACTAGTAAAACAGATATTATGCTCAGCCCAACACTTAATAACGTGGTGAATGTATTTCCAAGTTTATGTAATTTAAGAATCCTCAGTATTAATACTCCCGGCACTAATGCCATGTATAGTAATGTGATTATATCATTAAAAATCGGAATATGCATTTGGTTATATGAAAAGAATCCTACAACCCACATTAGTAATTGTATACTAAGAATAACAATCAGAAATTCTTTAAATTTCCAGTCGTTCAATGTAAAAATGTTTCTAAACTCCATTATGAATTCACACTCACTACAACTTTGTTATATTCTTCAATAATTTTATTTATCATAACATCCATTGAATCTTTTTCTAAACTTTCATATGAATTAATTTCTAAATTTTTTAATAATTCTTTGTCATTTATTACTTTTACAAGTTTCTCTTTTAAACTTGAAACATTTCCTGCTTCAAATAACAGACCATTATATTCTTCCTGAACCAGTTCAGGAATACCTCCAATATTACTGCCTATAACTGGAGTTCCCGTGCTGAAACTTTCATAAATAACCAGTGGTGAGTTATCATAACATATGGAAGGTATGACAACGATATTACTCATTTCATAATATTCTGTAATATTCTTGTTATCAACAAAACCGTGGAATATTATTCTGTCGTCATCTTTTGACAATTCTTTAAATTCTTTTTCATCATAACCTTTACCTATGATGTGTAATCTAAGGTTATCTCCTTCAATTTCCTTAAAAGCATTTATTAAAGTATCCACACCCTTATGTTTACCTAAAGTACCAATGTATGTAATATCAAGTGTATCATATGTTTTAACAGTTTTTTTAGATTCATATTCCACACCCAAAGGTATTTTTACACATCGGGTATTTTTAAAAAAATTATTTTGTCTAAACTTGTCAATCATAAACTGAGACGGAGAAATCAACAAGTCTACATTGTCATTTAACAGTTTCCTCTGTTGTTTTACATACTGATTACATATGACGTTTCTTTCTTCACATAAAGTGTTATTTCCCCTAATTAAATTGGCTCTTGGACATATCAATGAAAAATCATGTGATTCATAAATAACAGGTATGTTCAATTCTTTTCCTGCTTTAAAACATGATAAAGACAATCCTTTATAGTTATTAATATGAATTACATCCACAGATTCTTCAAGTAGTATTTTTTTTATAGCTTTTAATGTTGATGAATTCCACAAATCCAGTATGTGCCAAAATGGTTTTTTTATTGCTTGAGCTTCTGTCTGCTTATATGTGGGGTATATTTTGGTTGTATTTAGTTGATAAACAGTCACATAATCTTTTTTAGTAATGTGATAATTATCATCAGGGCTTGTTGTTATCACAATTGATTTGTGTCCTTGTTTTTGCATACTTTTTGCCATTTTTTCAACAACAATCTCTGCACCTCCAAGGATATTCGGAGGATAAAGGTTTGTGATAAAGCATATTTTCATAACAATTCCTCATACAAATTATGAATACTCTCTGCAATTTTCTTCCATTCATACTTCTGTTTAACTAATACTCTACCATTTTTTCCCATATTCTTAATCAGTTTTTCATCTGTTAATATTTTAACAATAGACTCTTCTAATGATTTAACATTTTTAGGTTCTATTATGATTCCACTATCAGTTTTAACAACATCATCAGATACACCTACAATGGTAGTGCTTATCACAGGGGTTTCACATGCAAGGGCTTCAAGAACAACGATTCCAAAACCTTCCTGTAATGAAGAAATGGATGGTAAAACAAATAATTCAGATTCTTGGTAGTATTCAATAACTTCTTCATCTGTTAAAAATCCTTTAAATTCAACATTGTCTTTTATTCCAAGTTTTTCTGTCTTTGATTTATAGAATTCCAACAGTTCTCCTTTTCCGCCCACAATTAACTTTACATCAGGTATCTTTTCTTTCACACCAACTAATGATTCTAAAAGATAATCCAGTCCTTTGTATTTGTGGAAACGGTCAAGTACACTTAGGAAGAAAATCTGATTATTTTTGCGTGGTTTTTCCCCAGGTTTAAACAGGGTAGTGTCTACTCCATTAGGGATGGTTACTACCTTGTCCTTATAATTTTTCAGATGGGGTGAATTAATGTAGTCATCCTGTGTGATAATAATCTTATCTGCTTTGTTCAGTAATAATTTAAGGGTTGTGGCATTGTAAAATTTTGCTATGTAATTGGCTAGTCCTGTTCCTATTATATCATTATGATATGTTACTACAAGAGGTTTATTTTTGATTCTTGTTAAAATATTACTCCAGTCACTAGTCCAAGGTGTTGGGATATGTGTATGAATTATATCAAAGTCTTCTTCGTAAAGTACTTTTGGAAGGCTTAAAGTGACATTTGTATTTGCAATTTTTCCAGAATATCCAAGACGTTGAATATTTATCCCATTATACTCTTCATGGTCTATAGTATCAGGTTCATTTGCACATATTACCTTGACTTCACAATCATCATATTTAACTAATTCCTTGGAAATATAATAAACATATTTTTCAACCCCGCCAATAAAAGGGTAAAAACGTACAGGAGTCTGAACAATCTTCAACATTAAAACCTCTTAAACATATTCTTAATTACTATATATTATGTTTTTTAATAATTAATTGATTGTTGGTTTATTATCTAAGAATGTAAAATAAGAAAAAGGGGGATCTTTTTGGAGTTTTACTGAAAGATAGAATAGGATATTATTTCAGGATTTCATAATAGTAATCCTCTGTCTGGCTTGCAATATGATTCCAGTCAAAGTTTTTAGCATAATCTCTACAGATATTTCTTTGATTGCTGCTGATTCCATTTTCTATAATTTTATTAATTAACTCTGATAATTCTTCACTGTCATCCCTAATTATCCATCCAGTACCTGTAGTAATTAAATCTTTAGCAGCATTCATCTTATTGTCTATTGTTATTACGGGAACACCACATGCATTGGCCTCAATGACTATTATTCCAAATCCTTCCCGTTTTGAAGGAAGTATCAATGCACTTGAACTTTTTATCTGTCCATATAATTTTTCATGATCATCATAGAAGTCTTCAAAAATGATATTTTTTTCTAAATCCAAACTACTTGTCAAAGACTTCAAATAACTTTCAGATGGTCCATTTCCAATAATTTTACATTTAACATGTGGATGAATCTTTTTTACTTTTGAAATGGCATTAATAATTAAATCAGCATGTTTTTCAGGAATTAAACGTCCAGCAAATATCACATCATAATAATCTTCTGAAGGAGTAACATAAGTAATTTCATTAATATTTACACCATTTGGTATAATTACTGAGTTGTCTGGACACCTGTTTTTTAGCATATTTTCAAAGGTTAATTGAGATACACAGATAACATTCTTTGTTAGGTAAAATATTCCTTTTTCAACGATTCTGCCGAATACACCTAATTTTCCCAAGTATTCGTTCCAGTATTCGTTCCAAACTTCATGTACTGTAATAACAAGGTTTTTTCCATGTTTAATTTTACTTGTATAACATGAAAAATAAGGAAATCCCTGACAATCAACAATATCAAAATCTTTTAAATTAGCATTAGTTAAAATACATCTTGCAAAGTATAATGCTTCTCTGATAGAACGAGTATTATTTTTGGTATATAAATCCATAGGTTTGCCTACACTGTGATAGGTAATCCCATGGTAATTAATTGTGTCCTTAGAAGAGTATTTAGTATTCATCCAATAACCTAATGAGAATACATGAACATCATGTCCCATATTGGATAATCTTGTAGCAATTTCATATATTCTTCTTTCTGCTCCTCCGGTTACCCAGGGAAAAGCAGTGTCATATATAAATGCAACTTTCATAAATTATACTCTCCTTTAACAATAAAAATAGATTTAAGGTTAGTTAAATTTACGTGTCAACATATATTTTATATGTCTCCATCCGTCATCAAATGAAGATAACTTAGCTTCTCCCCCGCCACGTTTTCTGTATGGGATAGGAACTTCTTTTATATTTAAATTTTTTTCTGCAGCTTCAATAACCATTTCAATAGCAAATTCCATACCAGGAGCTTTAAGATCCATTTTTTCATAAGCTTCCTTAGTAAAAGCTCTCATACCGCAGTGAGTATCGGAATAATCAGCATGGAATAAAATGTTTAACATTTTTGTTAACATAGGATTTCCAATGTATTGGTGAAGAGCAGGCATAGCTCCCTTTTCTATACTTCCTTTAAATCGTGAACCAATTACAAAATCGCATCCGTCTTCCACAATATAATTTATAAATTTTAATGACTGTTCCAATGGATATGTACCATCGGCATCTCCCATTACAAAAATATCTCCATCAGCTTCTTTGAAACCACGTTTATATGCATTACCGTATCCACGGTTTGTTTCCAGATAAACTGTTGCACCTGCTTCACGTGCTTCCTGTTCAGTGTTGTCTGTGGAATTATTATTAACAACAATAATTTCCACGTCATAGCCAGCTTCCGTAATTTCGGAGGTAGGAATACTTTTAATAGTTTTTCCAACAATTCCCTCTTCATTTAACGCTGGTATTACAAATGAAATCTTCATGTTTAACAAACCTTAAATTGTTTTTAATCTAATTTTATTATTTTCTATAATTATTTTTGTTACTATTTAAATAAATATTTCAGGTGAATAATTTGCTGATAATTTCATCAAACTTTTGCATAGATTTTTCCCATGAATAGTTTTTATCAACAAATAATCTTGCATTATTTCCAATTTTATTTCTCAAAGATTTATCATCTATCAATCTGATTATACACTTTTTAAAATCATCAGGATTATCAGCTAAGAGAAAATGAATATTATTTTCTGATTCAATACCGCTTATCCCTATACTTGTAGAAACAACAGGCAATTCCATGCTCATAGCTTCCAAAATCTTATTTTTTATTCCGGTTCCTGAAATCATTGGGGTTATAAATATGCTTCCTCTTGTTAAATAAGTCCTCACATCTTCTACAGAACCTGTCACAACAATATTTTCATCTGATAATGATTGTATATAGTTGGACGGATTTCTACCTACAATGTATAACTTAACAGATTTTTCCTTAAGAACTTCCGGATAAATGTTGTCTATGAAATATCTGACTGCATCATTATTTGGTGGTGTGCTCATATCTCCAAGAAAAACTAATTTAGTATCCTCTTCTATTGAACTGTTACTAAAATATTGTGTATCAACTCCATTGGCTATAACTTCTATTGGAATATGGATGTTTTCTGAAAGTAATAGTTTATCCTTGTTATTTACTACAATACAATAATCAAATGCATTATATGTTTTCTCATAATGCTTTATTTTTAGATAATTCAAATACCAGTAAGTTTTTGAGGTTATATTCTCTGATTTTTTGTACATTTTATAATTATAATCACTCACAGCATCAAAAGCATAAACTATTTTTGGATGTTTAAGATTTTTAGCATAAAATGCCATAGGCATGTCTGTAATTATTAAATCAACGTCATCTGATGCTTTTTCACGAATTAATTTACTCATATCCTTATGATAATAATAATTTAAAAAACTTCTTGTCTTAATATTATCTAAGGATAACATATTATTCAATGTATATCTTAATTGATTTCTAAAATCAAGATATTCTGGAATTTCAATACTATTATATTCTCTTAAATAATCTTTAATTTCATCAATATGATAATTATTTGAATCAAAGGATATTAAAGTAATTTCATGTTTTTTTCCTAATTCCTTAATAAGATGGTATATTGGAATTGTTGCACCAACACTTTTTGAAGGAATATCATGACAAATTAACAGTATATTTAACATTTTAATCCTTTACTCCCGTAGCTTCAAAATAAATGTCTAATATTGTCTTGGAAACGTTTTTCCAATCTAAATTCTTCCTAATATAATCCTGTGCATTTAAAATCTGTTTATCTGTAAGTTCTTTATTGGTTAGGGAATGTATTATCGCATTTTTAAGGGATTCAACGTCTCCATATTCGACTATGGTACCAGCATCTATTTTTTCTATCAATTCACCGGATTCTTTTGTAACAATTACAGGGGTGTTTGAAAGCAGGGATTCAAATACTGTTATTGATACACCTCCCATATACTTAACCGGATTAACGAACAATTCTGCATCTTGATAAATGGATATTTTATCTTCTTCCTTTACAAATCCTTTGAATATTACTCTATCTTCCAATTTATTTTTTTCAATAATCTGATCCAATACTTTTTTGTATTCGGTAATTTTTCCAGCAATAACTAATTTAAATTCAGAATATTCCTCTGGTAATTTACTGAAAGCTTCAATGATATAATTAATTCCTTTTAATTCATCCATTCTACCAAGATATAAAATATACGGTGAAGTTATATTATTTTTCTTCTTAAATAATCCTTTTTCAGGTAGTTTTTCAAAACTTTCAAGGTCCATTCCATTGTATATTACTCTCACATCTTTAGCATTCATTAATCTGTCATAATATGCTTCTTCTTCAGATACTGCTATTGTTTTTGATGCATTTTTCATAATATTATTTCCATAAAAGAAATCATAAACATATTTTATAAATGATTTGTTAATGTGCTTTGGAGTTGAAGCGTGTGGTTGTAATATATATGGTATTCCATATTTTTTAGCATATTTCACGATAATATTATTTTGATAAGATCTTAACTCGTGTAAATGAATAATATCAAATTTACTTATATTTTTATCTAACCATTCTTTCATTTTAGGAGAGTAAATAAACAAAGCTAAATTAAATTTATATTCTACTGGAACCATCGTTAAGTTGTCAATAGAATCAGTGTCTTCCTTATTATAATCAAAAGTAGTAGTTAAAATAGTTACATTATGTCCCATTTTGGTGAATTCTTTTGTCAGATTGTAACATACATTTACATCACCGCCTCTGGTGAATGCAAAATAAGGAATTACTTGTAAAATATTCATAAAAATCACTTAAAAAAATAGTAAAGGAGAATTATATGTTCTTTAATAAAATATCAAGAACTAAATTTTCTAGTATGCTCTCAAATTTAATTGCAAGAGTACTCCAATCATTATCTTTAACAAAATTATAACCTGCCTGACTAATTCTTTCAATTTCCTTTTTATTCTTAAATTTGTCCTGAACAACATCTAATACTTCTTCAGGGGTATTAATATAAATTATACCATTTTTTTCTCCAAATTCTGCAACTAATCCTGGAAGTCTTGTGGCAATTACAGGTTTTTGCATAGCCATATATTCATATAACTTGATAGGTACAATATCCTGCATAATTACCTCATGTTTATATGCTGGAAGAATACATGCATCACTTGCACCAATTAAATCAGGCATTATCGTATATTTTTGTCTTCCGGTAAGAATCAATTGATTTTCTAAAGCATATTTCTTCTGGATAGCTTTCAATGTATCATAAGCGTCACCGTCTCCAGTTATCAGAAGTTTAATATTAGGATATCTTGCTTTATTTTTACCTAATTCTAAAGCTAATTCTTTAAGTCCTGCAAAATCATATAAGAATCCCATAAAGAATAATACAATGTCTTTATTGCTTATTTTATAATATCTGCGAATTTTAAAACCGCTATGTTTTTTATAATTAAATTGTTTTAAATTAATTCCAGCATCAATAATGGATAATTTATGTGGATTGGCGCCTAATTCAACAGCTGTTTCACTAAGTCTACGGTTAATTGTAAGAACATATGAAGAATTTTTTATGGTTTTTTTAGTAATACTTTTTCCTAGTCTTCTAAAAGATTTTTCCGGAATTAAATGATGTAAAACATCTATAAAATAGTAGACAAATGGAATATTTGCTTTTTTAGCTAATCTTGAAGCGATATGTGCATTAAGTATTCCAAATCCCACTATTATATCTGGTTGAAATTCTTTTAGTTGTCTTTTGATTTCCTGTTTATGGTAATGGATTACTGAAAAGTAATTTATGACAGGTACTTTTATTAGAGGAGGTCTGATTACTGTCACATTATTTGTATTATAAACTTTCTTATATTCTTTAAATACTTTTCTAGGAGATTTATATGAGTTTTCTTCGTTATTATTCTTCCATTCTACTTCGTAATCAATAACTCTTATTTTATGTCCTCGAAGACCTAATAATTCCATTAAATGATGTTGTTGATGCGGATTTCTTTTTATCCAATCGGATTCCTGCACAACAAGTATTCTCATTTCAATCACCATTTAAGTTAATTATTAATTTTAAAATTTAAATTCTGCACTTTTTTGGATATTGTCCCAATTATTTACAAACCAATCATGAGTATTTTCAAGTCCCTTTTCAAACTCAACGGTTGGTTTATATTTTAAAATTTTCTTTGCTTTTTCAATTGAAGATAACAGTTTATTTTTAGCATCCCAGTTTCTTCTTTCTTTATATTCAATTCCTGCTTTGTTGCCACACAGTTCGTTGACTTTATTTGCCATGTCAATTACCTGGTGGTCTTTACCAGATCCTAAGTTTATGGATTCACCTATAGCATCTTCTATAACACCCATTTTACATAAACCTTGGATGATATCATCAACATATGTCCAATCTCTTGTTTCTGTTCCATTTCCTGTAATAGGTAAAGCTTGACCGTTCATAGCCCAGTACATAAAGTTCGGAATAACATTTCTATATTTTCCGGGTACTTCTCCAGGACCAAATACATTGAAGAATCGGGCATTGACAATAGGTAAATCATATAAATTATGATAATAATTAGTATACAGCTCACCCAGTAATTTAGTTACTTGGTATGGTGTATGTAAACTGATACTGATATCATGCTCTTCAAAAGGCATTTTAGAATCTAAACCGTACACTCCACATCCACTGCTTGAATAAACAAAACGTTTAACTCCTGCTAATTGGGAATATTCTAAAACTTTTAAGATACCTAACCCATTTACCTTCAAGTCTTTTTCTGGTTTATCAACTGAATTTTGATTTGCAAAATGTGCTGCCAAATGGAATACATAATCAGGTTTTGATTTGAAAACCCATTTTAATACTTGATCATCACAGATATCACCCTGAATAAACTCGATACAATCTGATTTTGGTATATTCCATCTGTATGCAGAGGATAAATCATCTAAAATAATTATCTTTTCGGGATTAAATTCTGCAAGTTTTCTAGTTAAATTACTACCTACACAACCTGCTCCACCAGTTACAAGAATAGTTTCCCCTTCATAAGCACTATCGATATCCATGCTAAAAACTCCTTATTTTTCCATTAAATAATTAAAAAAACATCTCTTATTAATATTTATATATTTAATTTCTTTTATTTAAATTTTAAATTATAGCAAATAACATATAATCTACTTCCAAGAATTTAAAAAATCAGTTAAAATTATCATTAATTTTTTTAAGTAAAGCAATACTTTCTTCAAATCCTTTATCAATTTCTTTTTTATTGTTTTGATACTGATTTTTTACAAAACCTACAGTATTGTGGTCTAATGCAATATGGGGGATGTGCATGTACTCTGGACCATATATTAATGTTAAATATTCATCAATGTCATTTGGACAGTAGAACTCATATCCTTCAAAGGAAATCTTATTCAGAGGAAAAACATATTCACTTTTATATATCCGATTATGTATATTGTTATGTAATCCGTCTATAGCATCAGAAAGCTGTGCAGTTTCTTCTTTTGTAAACATCATTTTTGAATTCTGAATTTTTAATCCTTCTTCCAATGTCCATGTGTTATTTTCAATTTTTTCTCTTAGTTCAGCCTGTAATCTTGTCTGTGTTTCATTTCTTTTATCTGTCAGTCCTTCATCTTTAATATAATCTTTGGGGAATACATCAAAGTGCACGTACGGTTTTTTAACAGCGCACTGGAAAAATAATATGAATGTACCATTATTTAATAAGTCCAATTCGTTACAACCTTCCGGATAGTTTTTATGAGGTTCTGTAAGTTTTGAAATGATAACATTCTCTTTTAAATCATCTAATTTATTTATTTCCATTGGAAAAACTTCAACAAATTTTTCATAATCTTCTCTTAGCATAGAAATGTCCATATCATCATCCCATGGAACAAAACCACCATGTCTTTTTGCACCAAGCAAAGTACCATAATCAAGCCAATATGTAATGTCATGTTTTTTACATATATTGTCAAATAATCTTAGTAATTCTAAGGATAATAATTGTATCTGACGCATAACTCCTGTTGCTTTAATATCACAACTGCTGAAAATAAGATCCAACATCCGGTAATGTGATTCCAATTCTCTAAATTTATTATTGTTATTAAATCTTTGAACTAATTCTATGACTTTTGGATGGTTTTTTATGCTTTGAGGCATCATTTGATATATTTTTGATAAAATAAAGACCATTTTTTAACTCCCTGAAACAAGATTATTAAATATTCTGCTGTGGATGATTTTTAACAACATTTTAATTATAATTATTTAATATCTTTTTATTAAAAAATATTTAAAAACTACCTGATATTAAATATTACTTATAACAAAATATGTATTAATTTAAAACATTATTGGAGTTTCTAAATCAAGATTATACTTAAAATAAACTTTAATGTAGTTTTTTTATTTAGCTTTTTTAAAATATCGTTTACTGATATTCCATTTTTTATCATTTTCTTATAGTATTCTTTTTATTTTTAGAAAAACATTTATATTTCAATGAAAACATAGAAAATACTATGATGCCTATAAACAATTTCAATAATACTAAAATTAAGATTTTTTCTACTAGTAAGGGGATTAAAATAGTAGATAGTCCTATAAAAATTCAAATCTTAAACATGTTGGAAGGTCAAATAAGTGAAGCAGATATTGTTAATAAAACAGGAAAATCCAAATCTACAATTTCTGTTCATTTAAAGAATCTTATTGATGAAGGCATAGTAAGTTTCAAATCTCATCCTTTAGATAGAAGGAGCAAACTCTTTTATATTATTTCAGATTATATTGGGGAAATTTACCCTGATAAAATAATATATAAATCCCCAGAAATAGAATCTGACTTAGATAATCAGGAACAATTATACACTGAATTGTTTAGGCAGTCCAAATCAATTCTATTAATTCATGGGCTTCAATTAGAACCTTTAGAAGTTGAAACAGGTAAAAGGATAGGGAAAAAAATTTATCAATCATTTGAATTTGAAAACTTTGAAGAACTTATTAATTTAATCATAGATAAATTTGAGAAATTAAATTTAGGTAATATTAAAATAAGTAGTGAAAAACCATTGATTCTTAAAAATAACAATTGTCATGAATGTAATAACTTACAATACAATTTACCAATATGTAATATTACTAAAGGAATCTTAAAAGGAATTTTTGAAGAATATTATGAAAAAGTAGTATCTGTTGAAGAAGTTGAATGTACTTCCAAATATGATGATTGTTGTACATTCTTAATTGAAAAAACGGACATCAATACTTCTTAAACTTCTTAACAATTTTTTGTATTGAAATAGGAATGAATGTGAACCAATCACCCATACAAGTACGTATTAACCCCCTTTTCATATATTTTTTTTGTAATTTTGATAATGTAGTATAATATGAATCACTCATAGAATCTCCTTTAGATCTGTGTTCTAAAATACTTGGCAATAGATAAGCTTCAAAGCCATGATTCTTAATATCATAAACGTAATCTACAGCATATAAATGCCAATCATCACAAATTTTTTCATTTAATGGAAATTTCTCATGAACTTTTTTTGGTATAATGAATAAACATTCATCTAAAGTACTTGCTTTTTCAGCTTTAAAAATTTTAAAAGAAGAAACATCCACAGGATCCAAACCCTGTTTTATGTTGCTTCTTACAATGCTGTCTGTTGTTTTACCTGCAACACCCGCAATACCCAAGTTTTTAAGTTCATCTAATTGATTAATAGTGTCTTTTATCCAATTTGAATCAGAAAAATAAATGTCCTGATGAGCAAAAACTAAATAATCACCACGAGCTTCTTTGGCACCATAGTTTAAGGCTGAAGATGCACTTTTAAACTCATTTTCCCTATTGTCTATTAAAATTAATTCATATTCTTCGCTTTGTTTATCTAAACTTTTAATCAGATATTTTTCAAGAATATCTTCATTGTTATAAACACAGATTATACTCATCATATTATCACAATTTAAGTTTTTCATTTATTTTTTCAGGTAATAACTGTTTTAAAATATTCATATCATCTTCATCAAATGTCTTAATCAGTAATATACTAATGAAATAAACAATCATTCCAATAAATACACTTGTAAACAATTCTAAATCTAAGAAGTATATTACAATTCCCATTATAACGCTTGCTACAAATGGTTTGATTAATATTTCATTCAATGGGACCTTGTAACCATATTTATGCATGATATACATATAGAAAACAACCATACTTACCTCATTTAAAACTGTAATCATAGCAGCTCCAATACCACTGAATAGGTTAATCAAAATGTAATTTCCTATTGTACTAAATAAAAGACATATGAATGTTGCTTTGATAGTCTCATGCTGTTTGTTAATGGAAGCAATACTTGTTCCTAAAATATAACTGAGGAATATTGCAGGTAAAGCCCATATAATCAATTTTAGTATAGGTATTGTATTCACGTATTCTGCTCCATAAATAAACATGATTATTTTTTCGGACAATACTAATGTACCCATGGATATTGGCATACTGATAATCGTAAGATATTTTAATGATTTTTTGTACGAATAGGATAACATATCCTTACTGTCTACATAAAATTTTGCAAATATTGGAAGCACTGCAGTTGAAAAGACTGTTGGAATGAATATTAAAGCCTGCATCAAATTAAAAGCTGCAGTATATTCTCCTACAACAGCACTTGTTGTCAGCATATTTAAAAGAATTGTATTCATTTTAAATGAAATTAACGCAAAAATGCTTGTAATAGCTAATGGATATGCATTACTTATCAGATATTTCCAAAAAGTAAAATCAAACTGGAAGTGTATCAGTCCATAGTTTCTTGTACACATTGCAAAGTTATATAATAACACTATAACTGAAGCTATAACATACACTAATGAAACAACAATAACAGACTGTTTTGTAAATACACATATCAGTATTCCAACAAATAGAATTACTGCATTGATTATTTCTGAAATTGACTGGTATTCCATCTGTTCATATGCTCTAAAGAGTGAAGAAAATATTCCTCCAAAAGCATTGATAATAACTGATGAACCGATTATGTAAACCACATATCTTGTGGTGTCGTCAAATGTTCCAACATTAACAAAGATTACTAAAGCAGTCATTGTAATTATTGATAGGATAAGCTTAATACTTCCATGGTTTCCCAAATATTTTGAAGTTCTGCTTTTATCTCTTGCTACTTCCCGGATAGTTAATGTTGACAGACCTAAATCAGTTCCTATGGCGAATAAACCCGAAATAGCTGTAGCAAAGGATATAATACCAAAATTAGTTGTTCCAAGGTATCTTGCAGAGTATAATGTATAAAAAAATGCAAGCACATAACTAATCAGTTGGGATAAAAATAACACGCTTGTATTTTTTACAAGAGTTCTAACAGTACTCATAATTTTCACACTACTTTAATATTATTGAAATTTTACTGATATTTTTCTGAAATCAGATTCAAAACTTTTTCAACAGCTTCATCCATTTGTAATATTTTGTATTCACTTAACCTGCCTATAAAAGTCACGTTATCATATTCTTTGCTTAGTTTTTCATATTCTTTGTATATCTTCCTGTTTTTTTCAAGAATTACTGGATAAAATGGAATGCTCTGTTCTTTAATCTTTGCATTATATTTGTCAGGATATTCAAACTGTATGACTGTAGAATCCAAATATTCCCCACAAAAGTATTTGTAATCAATTATTCTACTAAAATGATTTTCTTCAGGATAATATGTAACTGCTATGTCTTGAAAACTTTCTCTATCAACTAATTCATTTATCATTACAGAAGATTTGTAAGGCAATTTGCCGAATTTATAATTGAAAAATTCATCTATCATTCCAGTAAAGATTAAATGACCATCAAATTCTTTTTCTTCATAAAATATTTTTTTATTTTCATAATCTACTCTTATTACGTCATGATAATCCTTGTTTAACATAATTGTTATGTTGTTGTTGGATAACATATTATTGAACATATTGGTGTAGCCTTGTCTGGGAATAGCTTGATAAACATCTTTATAATATCTGCAGTCATATGATGTTCTAAACGGTATAAATTTGTCAATAAGTTCCAGTACTTCTTCATCATTTATATCATAAACTTTTTTCAAATATTTGGAGAAAATTATATAAATTTTTTCCCCTAATTTTCGTATATGTTCATTTTCTGATTCCATCAGTTCTTTAATTGGGATTTCTGCTTTTACATTGTACTGATCTAATAATGCAATCTTTATTTTTTCAGAATCTTCCGGAAGTAATTTATCCACGCTGATGAAGTTAAATGGAACTGGAATTAATGTGTTGTCATATTTAAATAAGAATTTATGAACATTTCGATCCCACATGGTGAATAATGACAAATATTCATAAACCAATGAGTTGTCTGTGTGAAATATATGTGGACCGTATTTGTTTACTCTAGTTCCATTATTACAGTAGTAATCATAACAATTGCCACCAATATGATCATTTTTTTCTATTAGAAGTACTTTCTTGTTCATCATATTAGCTAGTTGCTCAGCAGCAGTAATTCCAGTTATCCCAGCTCCAATGATAATGTAGTCATATGGCAATGTTATTGCCTCCTTTTAGTTTTTTGTTGATAATTTTCCAATAATTTTTATACCTTTTTTCTGTAAAAATGTAAACATCGCTAGTGTAATAAATGTTTCTGTAATCGCAAATGATATTGATATTCCTATCTCTTTGAATAATGATATAAGTATTATTCCAAGAATAATGTCAATAATTCCACCTATCAATACTATTTTCGTGAAATCTTTTTTATAATTGAAAGTCAACATGGTTTGAACACCGAAGATATTGCTTAAAGATACCATGAACGGAATTATGGCTAATATTCTAAGAACTGTTACTGAACTAATGTAATCTGGTCCGAACAATATTCTTATAATTGGTTCTGAAAATACAAATACTCCTGCTGAAAACATTATTCCAAGTATTGCAGCAAGTTTTGTTAATTTTCGTATCATTAATATATTTGAATTTTTATCTTTGTTATTTACTCTCCTGCTTATATATGGATATAATGCTTGTGAAATCGGATTGAACAATCCATTTACAGCGTTTATTATTTTTTCAGCTATACTGTAATATCCTACAAGTGTATTGTTTGTCAATAAACCTAATAAAAATGTATTTGTTGTTGTATACATGTTTATAGCAATAGTAGACAGGAAAACATGCCATCCTTCTTTTAAATGATATTTAATACTGTCTTTTTTTGGAACAGATAATTCAATGTCAAATCTTGTTAAGCAGATGTATATTCCAAGAATTCCTACTACAATATATCCGAATGAGTTTATTATAGGAACTAATATATAATCTGAACTTTGATGGATGAATATAAATATGAATATAGTGAACAATAGCTTTCCTATAATATTCAATATACTGGTATATTTCATGTATTCCATACCCTGAAATAGCCATGTTGGAAACAGAACATTACCTATCACTATTCCAAAGGTCAAAAGATAAACTTCAGCATCATTATTAAACTTCGGAATCAGTGAAATAATTGCAACAAGAGCTATGAAACTAATTATTGTCAACATAATTTTTATAAACATCACTGTGTTGAATATTTCAGAAACCTTCTCATTGTCTTCTCTTACAATAGCTAATTCACGGGTTGCTGAAAGGTTAAATCCGTAATCTGTAAACATCTGAAAATAAGTAATCAATGATATTGCATATTGAGTTAATCCGAATTTATCAGGACCCAGTACAAAAGTAAGGTAGGGTAATGTAATTAGGGGTAGGATATAACTTGCAAATTGTAATCCGGTTAATGAGACTATATTTTCAAGAATTTTTTTATATTCTTTTTTGTTTAAAAAATTTTTCACAGTTGAAAACATAGTACTCACTTAATAAAAAAATAAATAAAAGAATTTATGCATTAAATTCTTTTTCATAGAAGTTTATAGTTTCTTTAAGTTCTTTATCAAAGTCATGTTCATTCACATAACCAAAAGCTTCTTCAGCTTTACTGATGTCTGCAACAGAGTTTTTAATATCTCCGTCACGAACAGGTTCATATTTTGGATCAAAGTCATATCCCATAAGTTCACATATTTTTTCCAATAACTCTTTAATATTTATCGTACTACCATGTGCAATGTTATAAACACCTGTAACATCACTTTTAGCAACTTGTATGTTGGCTTCTGCAATATTTTTAACAAAAACAAAGTCTCTGGTTTGTGTTCCGTCACCATAAATAATAGGTTGTTCACCTTTAAGTAATGTTGTTATGAATTTAGGGATTACTCCACTGTAAGCTGAATCAACACTCTGTCTTGGTCCAAATACATTGAAATATCTCAAACAGGCAGTAGGTAAATCATATGTTTGAGTAAATGTATATGAATACAATTCCATAGTTGCTTTACTAACTGCATATGGAGATAATGGACATAATGGTAGTTTTTCGTTGTTAGGTAATACCTTAGTTTCACCATAGACAGCTGCAGAAGAAGCACAAACAACTTTTTTAAGATTATTTTCACAGGCAGCTTTAAAAATGTTGAAAGAACCGTCAATATTTATTTTATTTGTTTTATTAGGTTTTTGAACACTTTCAGGTACACTTACCAGTGCTGCTTCGTGGAATGCGTAATCATGATCTTCAAAAATTTTCTTCAAATCCAGTTCTGTAATATCACCACAGATAAGTTCAATTCTGTCATGGTCCAATTCTTTAAGATTTTCTACTTTTCCTGTTGACATATTGTCTATAATTGTTACTTTGGATACTCCCTGGTTTAGTAAAGATTCAGTGATATGTGAACCGATAAATCCGGCTCCTCCCGTTACTATACATTTTTTATCTTTCATTTTATTCCTCTAAATTTATTGTAAATAATTATATGCTCTAAAATATTTTAATTTTTGTAAACAAACTCATCATATTACATTATACCTTAAATATAATGTTCTGTAAGGATTTTCCTCATCATTTTTATATAATTCGAAATTAACTGTCTGATTAATTCCTTTATTTTTGCTTTGATCCATATAATAAGGTATTTGTATATTTTCTTTATCTTTCAAAGATTTCTCGTAACTAAATATTGTTCTATTGTCCTTCTTGATTTTTATAGTGTAATTTGTATCTTGATGTTCCTGATTAGTAATTCCAATATATATTTTATTAACTGAGTTTTGGGTTATATTAATTGGAAAATCGGTTGTATTATTGTTATGGTCTACTATGTAAAATTCAGTATAGTCCTGACCAGGATTATGAATTACTACAAGATATACTACTAAAATAATTGAAATTATCAAAAAAGCCAGTAATGCTCCTTTAATAACTTTGTTTAACAGAGTCATAATTCACCATGAACAACTTTAATATCTAATAATTTAATATGTTTCTTTTAATATACATAATTATAATAAACTTTCTTTAATGGAGTTTCTATTTATGAATGAAAAATTTTATGTAACTGATTGTGAAGGGCCATTATCTATAAATGATAATGCATATGAAATATCAGATTATTTTATTCCAGATGGAGGTGAATTTTTCAGTATATTAAGTAACTATGATGATATGCTAGTTGAAAGAAATACTGAAGGATACTTGGCTGGAAGTACTTTAAAACTTATTTTACCATTTTTTAAAGCATACGATTTAACTGAAAAAGACTTAATAGAATTTTCAGAAGATAATATTAACATGGTAAACGGTGCTTATGATATGATAACATATGTTCAAAACATAATGCCATTTTATATAGTAAGTACCAGTTATAATCAGTATATTAAGGCTTTATGTGATAAAACAGGTTTTATTTATGAAAATACTTATTCAACATATTTAGAATTAGATAAATTTAATTTAACTGCTGAAGAACAGGAAGCATTACTTTCTATTAGAGAAAATATCTTATTTGATTATGGCTTTGAAAATATTAATAAACAGTTTTCAGAAGTAATCTCTAAGATGCAGATAAATGATTTAATAGATTCCGTAACTCCTGTGGGTGGTGTTGGAAAACGTGATGCAATTCTTGATATCATAAGTAAAAATGATTATGAACCTGCAAATCTAATGTATAGTGGGGACAGTATTACAGATTGTGAAGCATTAGAATATGCTAAAGAAAATGATGGTATTAGCATATCATTTAATGGAAATATTCATTCTATATCTTCAGCATCAATTTCAATAACATCCACTAACAATATGATATTGGCATTAATAGCAGACATATTTAAAAACAAATCAACAGAAGGAGTATATGATTTTATAAGTCAATACAATAATGATCCTTTGGAAAGTGTTTTATCATATTCAAATAATGATAAAATAACTCAGGAATTACTTTTAAATAAAGCATCCATTGATGTGATAACTGAAAGTAATATAAATGAATTAAACGAAAAAAGTAAAATTATCAGAAATAAGGTAAGAGGACAGAAAATTGGAAATTTAGGATAGTGAAATTATGGATTTTGAAATAGAAGATACTTATTGTGAAGCATTTACAGGAACTTGTGTACGTATGATTGTTACAGCAGAAGATGATAGGACTATTGAAAAAATAGCTTATGATGCCTGTGCAACACCGGGAACTGTTATAGGAAGAACTGAATCAGGGGTTGAAAAATTTTTATCACCTGAAGAAACTCCTGATAACAGACCGGGAGTAATTATCCAGTTCTGGTATAATACAAAAGACTTGAATAAATTTGACAAGGAATTATCATTCAGAATAAGACAGGATATCCTTGTAAAACCGTTCGTAAAAATATTTGACGCATCAATAAATCCCTTTGATTATATAGATACTACAGAACATGTAGGTCACTGTGGTGATGGTTATGAATGGACAGAAGAGTTTGATGGAAGAACTATGATAAGAGTGCCAATTTGTGTACCTGATTTCTACATTGAACAAAAACTTGGATGTATGGAAGGTATAATGGGAGTAAACTTCTGGTACTACTGCAGTACAAAAGAAGCAGTACTGGAAGCAGGTTACAAATCATTGGAAGCTTTGGCAAAAGTTGAAGGAGTATGTACTCCATTTGATATCTGTTCAGCCGGATCAAAGGTAGAAACAAATTATCCTGAAATAGGCCCTACAACCAATCATCCATTCTGTCCATCACTTAAAGAAAAACTAGGTGATGAATCTAAAGTGGAAGAAGGTGTAAATTACATTCCTGAAATAGTTATAAATGCATTAACATTAGAAAATGCTGAAGAATCATTGAAAAAAGGTATTGAAGCATTAAATGGTATTGATGGAGTTTTAAAAGTATCTGCAGGAAACTATGGTGGAAATTTAGGAAAATACAAATTGTATCTTAAAGAAATCTTGGAATAAAAAAAGGTAATTTGGTGAATAAATATGTCTTTGGATATTGTCGGATGGGGTGCATTGAATGTTGATAGGTTATGCCAAGTTAATGAATTTGCACCAGAAGATGGTGAAACATTCATATATAATGAAACTAAATCTTGTGGAGGTTCTGCATCTAATACTATTATCGGAACAGCTAAATTGGGATTAAATTCAGGATACATTGGAAAAATAGGTTCAGATTCCAATGGTAAAATGATGAAAGATTATTTAATCAAAAACAATGTTAACACTGAGCATCTGATTGAAGCTGATGGAGAAACAGGAGAAGTAATAGGATTTGTTGATGATAAAGGAAATCGTAAATTATATGTAACTCCGAAGATTAATGATAAAATCACTAATGAAGACATTAACCGAGATTATATTTTAAACTCAAAATTATTACATCTGACTTCATTTGTAGGTTTAAATCCAGAAGATCCATCTATAAACACTCAATTTGAAATTCTTGAAGAATTGTCTTCAAAGATAACAGTTTCATTTGATCCAGGAATGTTATATGTTAACAAAGGTAAAGAGTTTATGTATAAAATAATCTCTTATACAGATATTCTACTTATCAATGAATCTGAACTGATGATAACAACCCAGGAAGAAGATTTTGAAAAGGCAGTTGAAAAAGTATCTCCTTATGTGGATATTTTAGTAGTTAAACGATCAACCAAAGGATCCTTTATCAAGAAAGATGATGAAGAGTATAATGTGGGCATATTTAAAGTTGACACAGTAGACACTACCGGAGCAGGTGATGCATATAATGCAGGATTCTTATACGGATATATTAAAGGTTATTCTCTTGAAGAATCCGCAATAATTGGAAGCTATGTTGCAGCCAAATCAACAACACAAACCGGGGCAACAGAAGCAATTCCAAATATACAGGACATAGACATTTCTGAAATATTAACTACTAAAATGCAATGATATTCCATAACTACTCTTTGAAATATTTAAAAATAAAATTATTATAGTAAAATACAACGGATGTTGATTAAATTGTATGAAGAATACTTTAAAACTTATCTGACAACTTCTACTAAATTGGATGAGATACAGGAAAAATTGCCTCAGGGCACTGTTTCTTTAAAAGAATTAATCAATATGATGTATGGTGAAGGACTTCAATTTATTATAATAATTTTGCTTGCTCCATTTCTTTTTCCAGCTTCTATTCCCGGAAGCAGCACGCCCTTTGGAATTCTTATAATTCTACTAGAAATTGCTTATTTAACCAATAAAATATTATATATTCCTGATTTTATAGGCAAATATGAAATTAGTGAAGAAACGGTTTTAAAACTATTCAACATATTAAAAAAAGCATTGAGTTACGTTGAAAAAATATCAAAACCAAGGGGTAAATTATCTACAAAAAAATATATTTTACAAATCAATGCAATAATAAACATAATACTGGCAATTTTTTTATTTTTACCATTACCTATACCATTTACAGACTTTATTCCTGCAGTAGCAATGTTATTGTTAGCTGTAAGTACTTTAGAACATGATTCATACTTAATGGTTTTGGGTTATATAGCAACGGTATTTACCATAGCCTATTTTTATTCAGTAGGTTATGTTGGAGTTGAAATAATACGTTTAACATTAAATTACATAGGAATTCCTATTTAAAAATAAGGATGTTTAATGGAAAAGAAATTATTTTCTTTTTCCTTTAGGGCGGGGAATACTCTTTTTTTCATCATTTGCTTCTGTTCGGTTTAAACGGTTAAGTTTTTCTCTCCATCCTAATCTATTGAAATTTTCAGAATTGAAGCTTACTTTTTCCTTAGATTCTTTTTCGGTTCTGATATGAGGAATTTTAGCATCTTTACGGATAACTTTTATTTCAGGTTCCTTAACTATATTTTCCTGTTTCATATTTTCCTGTTTGTTAACATTCATATCAACAAAATCTGAAGTACCAATATTTTCATTTGTTTCAACTTCTTTTTCAGGAATTATTTCCTCTTTAACAATATCATCATGTTCAATTATGATATCTTCATCTTCATCGTGATTTATGATAATATCATTCTCATTATATTCTAATGCAGATTTATCAATAAATTCTTCTTCTTCAGGTCTTCGTTTAAACCTTACATTAAGTTTGTCTGCAATTTTCTTGTTTTCTTGTTGAACTTCAGAATCCTGATATATTTCGTTACTTTTAGGTGTTGTCTGAGTAACTTTTGCTTCTCTTGGATGGAAGGTCTTTTTGATAGTATCTTTCAAAAGACTAAATGAACTGCTAACACTTTCATTTAATTTTTCAGTTTTATCAGTTGAATGAATACTGTTCATTAAATCTTCTTGAATAATTTCTTTTTTCCTTTGTCTTTTATTAGTTAACTCTTCAATTTCCGTTTCAACATCTTCAAACGGTTGTTTGTTGTTTTGAATATAATTGTGTAACCAAGGAACTAATGGATAATCTTTAATTCTATCTAATTTAACCCAATTGTATGTTTCATAGTCTTTAGATAATAATAACTCTCCATTAAGGATACTGCCTTCCATAATAACATGTACTTCTTTGTTTGTTTTGTCAGTATAATCAGCAATTCCTATAATTTTTCCGGGATAGACATAGTAACCTATCTCTTTTTGAACATTTGTGCTAACTGTTTCATCAAAACTTTGCTCTTCTGTAAAAGTAGCTCCAGGTAGATCCCAACGGTTTTTATCATCGTCTCTTTTTTCTTTTAAAAGTAGAAGTTTATCTTGTTCGTTGTATATCACGGTTTTAACGTACATATTAAACGTTTTCATTTTATTAAACATCCTATTGTTTTATTTAATAATAAATAATTGATACTTTAGTATAATTATATAAATTATAGATATTATTTATTTTATCTAATCTTATTATTAATTTTTTTTCTAAAAAGTCCAGAATGATGAAGTTTATAAAATAAAATACAAGTATATAAAAAAAGTGTTATTGGAAAAAAATAGTAATCAATAAGAAATATTTATTTCCTATTGATGTTTTTCAGTTTTAATATAACCATATGTGAAAGCAAAACAAACTATTAACAATATTATAACAGCGAATTCTGAATATTCTGGAATTATCTCTTCAATTTCATTAATTTTAAATAATTTAATTTCATTTGTTGTAGCTGTCAGAGCCAATGCTGCATTTGGTATTGAATCCAAATCTTCTTTTTCATCAAATTCTTCTAAATCAAGGATAACTACTTCAGAAAGATCCATATCATCATTATTATTTTCAGTTATTTCTTCAACATTGTCTGTTTGAGGTTCATTTTCCTCTGTTTCTGTAGGTTCTTCTGGTGTTGGTTGTTCGGGGTTTGTGTTGTCTTGTGTTTGTTCTGGTTTGTTGTTTGTTTCTTCTGTTTGTGTTGGGTTTTCTGGTGT
>OCVV012882360.1_pt1 | contig 36754 bp, 25 predicted proteins | sample 1539721 | NCBI WGS metagenome assembly OCVV01 (sample SAMN02144230, study PRJEB22623) | gut metagenome | biome: sheep rumen | host: Ovis aries | place: New Zealand | reverse complement strand
GAACAAAAGGGGACATTACGCAATACTGAATAATAATATTTTTCGTCAAATTTCCCCGTCTTTGTTCGCAGTGCGCCAAATTTGCGTAGCAAATTTGTGTGCAAAATTGCCAAAGGCTTTATTTTATAGGGAAGTGCGAAGCACTTTCCTATAAAATAACAAAGACCTCTACATAAGTAGAGGTCTTTTATTTTTCAACTTTTCTTGTTATTGTTATGGTCCAGGATCTGGATCTGGGGCAGGATCTGGTGTACCACTTGGATTACCTTCATCCTGTACTGCTTTCATTACAAGTTTTATATAAATACAATCTTTTGTTTTTTCGTCAGTATCATCTTTGTGTTCCTCAAAATATTCGTATGCTCTATTTCCCATTTCAGTATCAATAGCATCAAATGCATCTAACTGTTCCGCATCATCTGTACTTTCATATGGCCATACTAATTCATACTTAACAGTTTTACTATCTCCTGTCGATAGCACTAGTTCTGATCCATCATATAAATCATCATCTATATAGATATTTACCTTAAACGGGTAATCATTCTGTAGCTTTGCAATTAAATCTTGCGATGTATATGTACCGGTTCCACCACCTTCTATAGTATAGGTATCTCCTACATTATATACCTCATCTAAAATTCTTACGGATTCAATAGCTACACTAAGATCTGCTGACATTTCTCCTAGATTACTACCTGTAACCTCTTTAGTAAACGTTTCCATTCCAGGGAAAATCCTATCTACGCTAAGAATAATTGTATCTTCAGATTCTGAAAACTCAAATAACCAGCTAGTAATATGAACATCTAAACTTGTAGAAACCATAGATACATACAAAAACCATGCATATGTATTTACAATCAAGGCAAGAGCAAAAAACAAAAGTGTTTTTACTTTTGACTGGTCTTTTAGAAAATCCTTCAAAGCTTTTTTCTTTGATTTTCCTTTTACCTTTACTCCACTTTTTTTCTTCGTTTCACCATTATTTTTCTTACTTGGGCTTTCTTTAATGTCTTTTTTAATGTTCGCTTCTTTTTGCTTTAATTCATCTTCAACTTGTTCAGATACTGCATCAAAAAGTATTTGTCGTAATATTTCTTTATTCAATTCATCTGCACTACTCAAACTTAAACCCTCCTTTCAGAAAAATAAAGTCTTTATTATTTATCATCATCTTCTTCATCATCTTCTTCGTCGTCTTCATCTTCTTCATCTTCTTCATCTTCTTCATCTTCTTGACGACTCCTATCTTGTGCTTCTAATATTTTAGAAGTAAAGTTATCTTTAAATTGTAAAAACACCAACAATCCTAATGGTATGAATACAAATATATAAAATGCTTTCAAATCATACATCAATTTTGATAAATAACTTATTAAAATAAACTTATAAACGACTTTTCCATATATTTGGTCTGCTTTAATTGTTGGATCTTCTTCAGTTGTCGCATCACCCTTTGTATGAAAAATTTTTCCTTCTTCAGTTTCTTCTATTTTGATTATTCTATGAGTTATAACTTTACCTGCATAATCCTTTTCTTTACCAAGGTATGAGATTGGATCACCTTCTTTTAAAGTATTCGTATCTACTTCTTTTACCAAAATAATATCACCAACTTTATACACTGGTACCATGCTACCTGTTGCAACATTAAATACACGAATACCTCCCACAGCCTTATCATTATTTGAAAATCTTTGTAAAAGAAGTACCCCTATTATTGCAATTAATACTACCGTACAAATAAGTTTAATCAAAGTTTCAAAAAACTCAAATATACTCATTCTTTCTTTATCTTTGTTTTTACTCATTTTTAATCTCCATCATTGATATACCAATATACTATCTTGTGACTTTTTGCATATACATATTGATATGTTTTTTGAATATTTCTTGTATTTCTTTGTTTGTAAGCTGATTTCTATATTTAATAATTGTGAACTGTTTTCCAACTAAGTCTTTTAGCTGTCCTTCAGAAATTGAACTATCTACATCTATAGTCTTTTCTACAACATTAGCTATAAGTTTTTCTATTATTTCTTTCTTACGCTTTTCTCTGATTTCTGGGTTTTCGACACATTCAAGAATTAAATAGTCAAGTAAAAATGTATCATCAACATACTTTTTAGCCTTTCCTCTATCCTTATAATTTCTTTTCTTGACTTCATTTTCTGTTTTTGTTTCTTTTTTATCAAATTCATCAATTAAGAAATCCCAAAGTCTAACCGCATACTGGAAATTAACATTTTTAAGCAAAACATTATTCTTTCTAAGTGGTGGAGTAACAAGTGGTACTCTCATTTTATCCAATGTTTGATATGTATTTGAATATGTAAGAGAAATCACGTTTCTCTCTAACATTTTAATTCTATCTAGTTGTACAGTCACATCATCTGATCTTCCTGACGATTCTGTAGTTGAAGACATTATAAGTTGCATATCTACTCTATTTTTTCCAGTATATGACCTTCCTGAATAATCTACTTTTTTAAATTCCTTTGACTTAGTATCCTTCGATTTAAGAAGCTTTTCTTTTTCTTTTCTAATAACAATCAGCATTTTTTGAATCAATGTATAGATAAATCTATTTTCATAAGTATTTATCGTCTCTTCTTTAAATACATTAAGTAGTTTTCCAGGCTGTATATCACCGTTTTCTTTAACATCTTCAATAAAACCAGCGTTTTTTGATAAATGCTTAATACTTTCTACTGTAACTTTTTTTATTTTTTCAATTTTAACTACTTCTTCTTCATTAACAATAAGCCTTTTAGGTTCTTTTAAAATGTTTTCTATATAGACTAACGTATCTTCCATCATATTAATCCACATTGTTTCTATCTTTGGCTTATTAGTCTCTATAGTAACATCCATCGTGGATAGCAACTTATTTTTGAAATTATTTATCTTTCTACCATCAGAATCAGCATATAGATCAAAAACGTCTAATAACTTCTCCACAATAGTTCCCCCTTTTTCTTTTGTAAATCAAACTATTATCCTAATTTCTTTAATCTTAACACATATTCGATGCATTCTTTCATTTTTCCCTTTCCAAAGGTTTTATCCAAAAATACAACAAATCCATCTATTTCATCTTTAATGTATGCAATATTTAACTGTTCAAATTTTCTTAATATTTTTTTAGCAATAAAATAATCAATACCCTCAACTTCTTCGCCACCACAAGCAACATATGCAGAAACAAATTTTCCCATATGGCTAACAATACGGTTACCAAAAGCTACTCTAAAGTGCTTGATAACATAATCGTCCATTGAATTTATTTTATCCCAATTGCTTTGTGATATCGGATGCTCTTCAAAAGCTTGTTTAAATAATCCGTCCATATAGCTGAAGTTAACATCCCATGGTGGAGTATCTTCTGCTTCAAATGGTTGACCTTTGTCGTTAATATCTATTGGCATAGCTCTATCGTAAACTTTATCAGTAACCATGAATGTAGAATCGTCGTTATTGATTGTTCCAATATACCAAGTATTTGGTGGGATTTTAATTCTACCTCCATATACATGTTTTGGATCGTTTTCCCATGGGCTTGCAACAATTTCTATAATCCATTCATCTCTATTTGGCATTTCAAGAATAGATAACATTTCAGCGAAATAGTACTCAACACGTGCAAGGTTCATCTCGTCCAAGATTACAGTATACATATCATCAGTATATGATGCTGTATACAAATGCTCCAATAACAACGTTTCATTGAATTTCTTTGTAAATTCGTTAAAGTAACCAAATAACTCTGTTCTATCTCTCCATGATGGTTGAACTGAAACAACGCATGAATCATGTTTCAAAAATTTTCCCCAAGCATAAGCAAGTGACGTTTTACCTGTACCAGAGATACCTTGTAGGATAACAAGTTTTGTCGATGCCAAACCTGACATAAATATTCTTATCATTGGAAGAGTATAATACAAGTGTAGTCTTGATGCTGCAAAGTTTCTAAATGCCACACATATATCTTCCAGACTAAAATCATTATTATAGTTTTGAACTTTATATTTAGCATACTTTCTATCTACTAGTGTTAATCTAGCGAATCTTATACTATCATCATCTTCAATTTCTTTTTCTGCTTTCGTTTTATCATCATCTGCAGAACCTAATTTTTCAGTAGCCGACTCATCTGGACTAAGTCCAAGTTGCGAAACCTTCATTGCCATGATTTCATCACGCTCTTTAGACATCTTTGCAACCTTATTATTTAATTCAGTTACTTCTCTTAGCATCGATTCTTGATCAACCAATGTTCTTCTAAATCTAACATACTTTCTTATCAACAAATATGCAAGCAAAATAATTAATATAAGTATTGCGGATACTGCAAATACAGCTATACCCACAAGCAACCACTCTGACATTGAAAAATCATTTTTATATTGCTTGATTAAGTGAATATAACTTGGAATATTAAATATTTGCTTTACACCATTCACTATTCCAAAAAATATCATCTTAAGTCCTGCAAAAAATTCTCCTAAAAATTCGTATAAGAATCTTAAATATGTGTTCATTACTTCCCCCACTATAAGGCTTTTTTCACCTTACTATTCTCTTTATTTGTATCTTCTACGTCTACAACTACGATACTAAATAGGTTCATTAGTTGTAATTCTTCATTTGTAAACTGTTTCATATCTCCTGATGTCTTTAAACAGAATTTAAATCCTCTCTTCATTAATTTGAAAATATTATTTTTATTTTCCATGAAATCGTGAAATTTAACTTCCAATAATATCTTTTCCTGAGCCATTGGATTATTTATAATCTCAATAATTTGCTCTAATTTTTTTGCTTTAGAGAAAAGTGATGTTGCAAAATCAACGACATAAACTCTTTTAAAATTACCTGCCAAAACTTCTCTTAATGCATTTGCTGTAACCATAGAATATTCAACAAATAATTTATCTTCTGCTATAATATCTGTCGCAAACGTTTCTTCAATCATGTCTCTATTAAAAATTTCTGGAAAATCGAAATTATAATCAAACTCGACTCTACTAACATTTGTTGCCTTTGCGTTTATTCTAGAATACTCTATAAGAAATTCGTCCGTATCAAACATATCAATGTAATCAAGCACTTCATCCATATCATTTCTAACTAATTCTTTTAATTCAAAACTAAAATTATCATCTTCCGAAGGACGTAAATTAAACTTAGAAATTCTCTTTTCACTAATAACATCAACTGCTTCTTCCACTGGTATGTTGCTTCTAACAAAATCAAAATAGAAAAAATATTGAAATAAGTATAAGCAGTTTTCAATTGCTTCTCTATCGTCTTTTTTATCTGCTATCATCTTTTGTGCTTTTTTCTTAAGTGCATCATATATTCTTCTGTAAAAAATTTTTATTGAATCATCAACACCAGAATTGTAATATCTTGCATCAATATATGTTTCTATAAGTTCTTCTGTTATTGCTCTATCATATTTACTTTTTAATATCATACTACTATATTTTTTTAATCGTTTTCCGAGTTTTAGTAATATGCTTTTCAAAAATATTATCCATTAAATTCTCCTATGTATCTAATCGAAATTGACTTCAACAATTGATGTTTCATTTTGCAAATCTGTAGACTGGTACGAATAATTGTTAGCTGCTATAACTTTGTAAAATCTTATAACTTTACTTTCCTCTGCTGCAACCTTTATTTCTACAGAATCAACGTAGTCATTTCCATTTATACTTTCGTACGTAACTTCCCCTCTTCTCACAGCATCCAAATATACACCTGATGCAGTATCCAATAATACTTCATGTGGATCAAACTCCAACGTAACAATCATTGAATGTACCATTTCTCTTTGAGCATCTGTCAAACAATTTAGATAATCTGTTATGTTAATTTGATCTCCAACCGCACAATTTATTGTTTGTCCACCAGTATCTGTATATGTAAAAGGACTATCAACAGTATACGAGTCCAATGAGTTTGTAACAATAAGTCTAAAATATGGATTGTATTCATTATCTTCAATTCTATAACTTACGCCAAGATTACCTATTGAGACCTTAAAATCACCAGCCAAATGACTTACAAATGGTGAAGTTGAATCCGTATGAATCGTTACAACTACATAGTCATTATCTGCCAAAAATACACCTGGTAATTTTATAATTCTAAAATTAAAATAATCCTCATTGCCTGCAGAAACATATATAGTTCCTGTAGATGTGTATGTAATTTCATTTCCAGTTACTGTTTCAACAACATTATCTTTATCTAGTTCAATTCTTATAAGACTAGCAGGATTAGTATATTCAGTACCATCACTCTTGAACACCTTATATGTAAGTTCTATATTATAATTAATATCCATTTCAGCCTTAACATCTTTATTTTTTTTACTATTCATTCTGATTGCTATTTCATATGGGTCAACACCTGACCAGTTTGCTGCTTCAAAATGCGATGGCGATGCCGAAAGTGAAAGCTTGTCACTTTTAAAGTAAAAGTTTTTTGTACCTAGATAATAACTTCTTATTGACTGATATGTATATATTGAATACGTGTATATTGCAGGTATTATTATTCTAAGTAGCTGTATCAATATGAATATGAGAATAAGAATAAGTATCATTTTCTTGTATCCCATATTTTTTCTTCTTATCCTTTGATTAGGTTTTGTACTTTTTCCTTCCAATTTTTCCCCTTTTAAATCATTTGTCTTCCATTAATTTCAATATCAATTGCATCTTTTATTCCTGCAAATTTTTCTTCTGTATATCCATTAGGTAAATCTATTTTTACTATGTATGTATCAGTATAGGTAATGTCTCTTTCAGAACCAACATTTAAATCAAACTCTCCCGAAGACTCAAGAAGCTTGCAAAAATATGTTCCATATTCATCTTGAATTACTTCTGCATTCGCAATATTGTTTGCTTCTATCATTTCTTGATTTTTGGTAATCGTATATACAAGTGGTAAGTTAGTAGTTGTTTTAATAACTAAATCATACTCAACATCAGTATCTGAAATAACTGTTTCATTAGTATCTTCGTCAACATAGAAATTTGAAACCGTAAATACAAAAGTCTGACTATCGCCAGGAAGCATACTATCAAGGGCCACTGATTTTCTTACATAATCATCATATATGATTGGCACTGCAAGATCAACATTGGCCGTTGATTCAGCATTTGACTCATATAATGAAAATGTGCCAAACACAATCTTATATAAAACAAAAAATATAACCATAGCTGCAAATAACTTTGTTCTTCTTTGTTTTTTTAATGCTTTCCTTTCTCTTAAGTATTTACCTCTTACCATTTTCTCCTCTTCCGCAATTATAAAATCTTTTGTTTATTAATCTTTATCTCTTGGTTTTATATCTTTGTAAAACAATATTCTAAAAATAATTAATGCTAGCACCACTGTTGCAACAACTTGTGGAGTAGTAATAACTTTTATCCAAATTGCAACATTGGGTATAATAAAAACAACTTTTCCAACAACATTATCAATAAGCACCGGTTCATCAATATCATTATTATTATCCCCCTTTGTAACAACAAAGTTGCCGCCTCGTTTGATGACACGGTGTGTAACATAATCATCATGATATTTATAGGTTATTATGTTATCAATACTTACGTCTTTTGTAATTTTTTCTACAACTATATCTTTAACTTTAATTGTTGGTTCCATACTTCCTGTAATTACTTGAAAAAAAGTATATCCAAAATAATTAACATATCCATGTTTTTGAATCTTTATTTGAAATACACCATATAAAGCAAGTATAAAAAGTAAAATAAGTATTAGTATTACATAATCAATTTTTTTTAGTATTTTTATCATTTTAATAATCCTAAGTTCCTGTATATTGGATTACATTTACGCTAACAGGCAATGCTATTCTTTTGCCTGCAAGTTCTGAGTCATCTCTATCATTATCATTAGTCCACTCAACTTCCACTTGAAGTTCATCCACTCTTCCATTTTTTATATCCGCCAAAGTAATTATCTCACTAGTAACAATCTCATCTGCAGTCAAATCTGCAATTGTAAGATTAGAACCATTAAGTTTGACATTTGATATGTGTAATCCAGCATTCTTATCTAGTAATGACGTTTGGTCAATTGTAATAGTATATCTTAAAGATGTTTCTGTCCCTTCAGGGTCTATAACTATAGTAAAATATCCAACGCCTCCCGGTTGTAATTTATCGGCTAAAACCGCCTTAGTAGAATTCTCATACCAAATCATTTCATCAACAGGGATTTCAAAACTTACTGGTGCTGAAACATCCACTGTACTATTATCATTAGCCTCTCTAAATATTTCTGTGATATCAACATTATTAACTTTTATCACCCATTGTCCGATTCTCTTAGTTATTGTTGCTTGTGCATTATTTGCATATTTAGAATATGTAGAATTAATAATCCAAACAAGAATAACTATTACAAGAATAGCCAAGAGTAGTTTGATTTTTTTATTCATAACTAATTATCACCATTTTTTTGTTCTTCTAGTTTCTTCTTTTTTGCTTCTATTAGTGCCTTTTTTTGTTCTGGCGTCATTGACTTTAATTTTGCCTCAATAAGCGCTTTCTTTTGTTCTGGAGTAAGAGACTTCATCTTCTCTTCTATCATCGTTTTTTTATCTTCCTCAGAAATAGGCTTCTTTTCTACTTCAGCACTAACTTCTTTCTCGGCTTCATTTCCATTCTTTTTAGATTCATCATCTTCCGCATTTGAAAGAACTGAACTAAATATATTTTTAATACTTTCTGCTTCTATCTTTCCGCCATTATCTTCTTCTTTTTTTTCTTCAGCTGTAATTTCTTCCTTCTCGACGTCTATATTTTTTTCTTCCTCTTTTTCTTCTATTACAGGAACTTCCTTATTTTTTTTTTCGATATTCTCATCTGTAATAACTACTTCACCAGCTGCAACATTTTCAGAAGATTTGCTTTCATCTTTTTCAGTAGTATCCTCACTTGTAACAACTTTTTCGTTTTCAGTATCTGTACTATTTTTTTTCTTCTTATTTTTTTTCTTGTTTTTATTTGCTCTAACATCATAAAATTCAAGTACAACTGAATAAAGAGTATATATAAATACAAGGAATGAAGGAAATACACCTAAAAATAAGAATCCCCATTTTGATTCTAATGTGTGAAGAATTTTACCAACATTTGGTATTACTGATGCTGATTCCGTCTTTCCAATAAAGTTTGTGCTAGACAGCCTAAAATCACCTTCAACTGTGATTGTTGTTTCAGTAGCTGTAAGTTCCTCCAAATCGGTAACTGGTGCAAAATTGATTGTCGTTTCTCCCGAACGAGTTCTGTAGAAGAAAATAATATCTCCAACTTTTACATCTTCAATCTTATCCTTTTTTATTATCAACAAATCACCGACTGTGTAATTTGGTTCTAAATCGTCGTCTATAACAGGAACTAGAGTCTTATCCCCAAAAACAGTCAGTTTATAATCATTGTATGCTAGCAAACACACGGTAATAAATAAAATCACCAATATGTATGCAAAAATAAATAAATTCTTAATAAAATCTAAAATCCTTTTCATCCTACCATCCCTTTTAAATACACATTTATAGTTCGTAGTATATCATTATTCTATATTAGTTTCAATGCAATTTATATTTCGTTTTTGTATATTTTTCAACCATTCTGTAATTAATCTGTAACAAAAAAGACATGAAAATGTATCTTACTTTTCCCCCTTTTTCGTTTACAACAAATTTCTTTTATATTATAATTATATATATTATGTAGAAATACGTTTGTATATTTAGCTGATGCCTTAACATGTAAAGGATTTCAGCCTTTTATACCTATTATTCAAAAGATTATTCATTGTTTGTCATATATGGAGGTCAAAAATGTCAGAAACACAAGCAAAAAGAAGAAAACTCGATTTAAAGATAAGTAGAAACACAATTAATGCAATTCACAAAAACAACCTAGCAATTAAAGATATGCAAGTATTTAATCAAAAACAAGTAGTGGTTTCTACAAAAGCTAAAAGATCTTTAAGTCTAAAAATTACTAGAAAAGATTCTGAATTAAATAAAAACAAAGCTGCAAATAAACCTAAAAGAACAATTAAACTACCACAATTAAAAACTGCAGCCAAAGATAAAACTGCAGTTAGCAGTCAAGCCTCAGATCTTATCAACAAACTTGATAACATAGACAATGAAACTTTTGAAATTAATGAAATACCTTTAGAATATGCTTCACTAGATAACATATATGACGTATCTACAATATCAGAAATACAAAATATTAAAGCAGGAAATTTAAATAATATAGATCACAGTGCTGATATTAAAACACCTCAGAAGAAAAGAATTATTCATAACGCAAGACGTGGAAAAGTTAGAAGTTCCAAAAAAGAAGAGTCAAATACAACTGATACAAAGCCATTTTATATTGTTGTTGATACCGATATCGACTATGATGAAATAGCTAGCAGGCCTTCAAAGAAGTCATCTGAATTAATAGACCAGAATTCAAGTTTCTTTACTTCTCCAAGTATTTTTGAACGTATGAATATCGATTGTCAAGATGTTGATTTGTCAAGCGATTATGGTTCTGATTATCTAATTCCAGAATATAATGTTCCAGGAAATAATGAGACTGAATTTATTGGTGCTCAAAGTGATGAGGACTACTTTAAAGAAGTTCCTGTTAAGGAAGAAAAAAAATCAACAATAAAAAATAATTTCATTGTTAAAAGAGATGATGTTCCACAAAATGGAAAACTTGAAGCAAATAGTAACTATGTAGTTATAGACAAAGTTAATACTGAAGGAATCACATCTGAAAAATCGTTAAATACTAAAATGCTTTCAGATGAATTAGCTGAAGAAATTCTTTCAACAGATGAGCCTACCACCGTAGAAGACACTGATATAGGTACTGTCGTTCAAGTAGCTGAAAATGTTGTTGCTATTCCTGTTGAGAAAAAGGAAAAGCCATTTAGGTCAAGTTTCTCAAATTCAATTTTTAAAAGGTTTTCGTATGAAGAAGCTCCTAGTGAAAAGAATTTTGGAGAATTAGCAAAACTTACAAACACTGATGATAACAAAATAGCAAACATCAATTATCTTGAACTAGCAGAAAACGCTGATTTGCCAATAGGAGGTGTTGAATCTGCAGGAAATATGTTTAATACACTAGCCCCAGTTCAAGATGAAGATACTATAACAGAAGTAGACTTCTCTCAAATCAATACTAAACCTACGATTCTAGAGAATGATTACTATCAAAGTATTGAAAATCTAAATGAAGAAGATTTTGAAGACACTACTACTTTCTCTCCAGAAGAAGATGATGGTGCAATCGAATTTGATGATGAAGAAAATAATCCACTTGAACCAAAAGAAGTTGATGTTGATAATACTGAAAATGATGCTGCTGATGAAACTAATGAAATTACCGATACTGATGAAATTGATATTAATGATATATCACTTGAGGACATCGATTTGTCAGATATAGATTTAAATGACAATAATATTTTCAATAAACTTACGGTTCCAGAAGAAAATGATGATACTGAATTAGATGACATCATCACAGATGATCTTCTATCAGAAGTATTACTTGAATCAGATTTTACAGACAATGATGTTCAAGAAGAGCCATCTGCTCCTTCTTCATTTGAGGAAGAAAAAAATACAGATAGTGATTTTTATAGATTAATTGATTCTCTATCAAACACTATTTCTGAGTTAGAAAATTCAATTACACTTTCTGAAAGTAATCAAAACGAACCAATCACAGAAGTAAAAAATAATACAGGAAAAGCATTTAATATACTTATTAATAAAGACGATATCTTCTCTATTTCCATTGAGAATGAAACATACGAAATCTTATCTGATTTAGCAGGAATATCTATCGTGTCTGAAAACATAAACATTTCAACACCTAAGAATAACTTCTTTGTTAAAAATGGAAATAAGTATATTGAAATTCATCGTAAAGATAATTCAAGATTTGTTGTTTATACAAACTTTGAAGACATTGAATTTGAGAATGCAATTAATAATATAACATTTACCAAAAAGAAAAACAGAATAGAATTAAATATTAAAGAGTCATTTAAACTATCTTCTGTATCTAATAGAGTATCACTTTCAATACTTAATACGAACTTAGCAAATACAAAAACCACTGCAGATTCTTCTGCTGAAACAGGTACAGAGAATAATCAAAATTCAGTTTGTGACAACAAAGTTTTAACAATAAACGAAGAAACACAAAAAGTATATCTTCCATACGAAATAGAAGATGTGATGAACTTTATAAAAAATCCAAACAATGACTATCATACAATCAGAGAAGTCGTTGATGGAGAATATACACTTTCACTTTCAACTTTCAAGAATCCTGTAATTGCAAGATTTAGAGAAGCATATAATTTTATGAGGGTTAAAGAAAAAAGTTCAATATATGCAGCATTGGACTTAGCTCTTGAATTAATGTTTAATACCAATCTTAATCCAGCTATTATCAGAGCATGCAAAGATTTAAGAGAACTTAATGTATATCTTGATTGTTTATATGAAAATGAACTTGAAAAATTTGACTGTTTCAAAATCGTATATAAAGTATTACCTAGAGTACAATAAAAAATATCCCCTTCCATTTGGAAGGGGAATTTTTTATTGTTTTTTCTTCTTCTTTTTCTTTTTATTTGTAGACTGAATATCATTTAATGCTTTCATTGCATCGCCTGTAAGAATCTCTTCTCCATCTTGTTTTTTTACATATGCTGTTTTTCTCTTTCTAATATTCAATCCTTGTATGTTCTTATCGTAGAACACTTCTGCATAATCACCATCTTTTATTTCTCCAGCAATTATTTTTTTTGCAAGCATGGTTTCAACTTGATCTTGAACAATTCTTTTTAACGGCCTTGCACCAAACTCCATGTCATATCCTTCTGCAATCAACCATTTGATAGAATTATCGGTAAAGTTCATTTCAATTCCTTTATCTCTAACTCTCTGTTTAACACCTTCTAAGAATAAGTCTACTATTCCACGAACAACTTCTTTATCAAGTGCTTTAAAGAAAATAATCTCATCTAATCTATTTAAAAACTCCGGTCTAAAGTATTCTCTAAGTATCATACTTATATCATTTTTGGCTTTTTCTGTAATCTCACCATGTTTTCTAATACTATCTAATATTACACTTGACCCAAGATTAGATGTTAGAATAATTACTGTATTTTTGAAATCAATAAGTCTTCCTTGTGAGTCAGTAACTCTACCATCATCCAGGATTTGTAAAAATATATTGAATACGTCAGGGTGTGCTTTTTCAACCTCATCAAATAAAACAACTGAGTATGGTTTTCTTCTAACTGCTTCAGTAAGCTGTCCTCCTTCTTCATATCCAACATATCCTGGAGGTGCTCCAATAAGTCTAGTAACGCTAAACTTCTCCATATACTCTGACATATCAATACGTATCATATTTTTTTCATCATCAAAAAGAGTTGCTGCAAGAGTCTTTCCAAGTTCTGTCTTACCAACACCAGTTGGTCCCAAAAACAAGAACGAACCTATTGGCCTATTAGGATTTGCTACTCCTGCTCTAGCTCTTAAGATTGCCTCGCTAACTTTTTTTACTGCTTCATCTTGTCCTACTACTCTTTCATGTAGCACATTTTCAAGATTAAGTAGTCTTTCTTTTTCTTCTTCCTCAAGTTTTGATACTGGAATACCTGTAAGCTTAGAAACAACAATTGCAATTTCTTCTTCTGTAACTTTATTTTTTATAAGAGAAGAACCTCCCTGCTTCTTTTCAAACTCTTTTTCTTCTTGGTTTAGTAATTCTTGAAGATTAGGTAAAGTTTTATATTTTAGTTCAGCTGCTTTGTTAAGATTATAATTTCTTTCAGCTTCCTCTATTTCTCCATGAATTGAATCAATCTTTTCCTTGAGTTTTTGTATTTTTTCGATATTTTTCTTTTCAGTTTCCCATTTAACTTTCATATCTTGGAATTCAATTCTAAGATTTGTAAGTTCTTTTTTTATTTCAAATAGTCTCTTTTGAGTCTTTTTATCATCATCACGTTCAAGAGATTTTTCCTCAATCTCGTATTGCATTATCTTCCTAGCAATTTCATCAAGTTCGACTGGCATTGATTCAACTTCTGTTCTAATCATACTACATGATTCGTCTATCAAATCTATTGCTTTATCTGGCAAAAATCTATCTGTAATATATCTATTGGCAAGTGTAGCTGCAGCAACAAGAGCAGAATCTAAAATTCTAACTCCATGAAAAATCTCAAATTTTTCTCTAATACCTCTAAGTATAGTAACGCAATCTGCTACACTAGGCTCTGGCACCATTACTTGTTGAAATCTTCTAACCAATGCTGGATCTTTTTCAATGTACTCTCTATATTCATCTAATGTAGTAGCTCCAACACAATGCAATTCTCCTCTCGCTAGTCTTGGTTTTAATAAGTTACTTGCATCCATTGAACCAGATGATTGCCCTGCTCCAACTAAATTATGAATCTCATCTATAAACAATATGATATTTCCGTTTGAATTATCAATCTCCTCTAGAATACCTGTAAGTCTTTCCTCAAATTCACCCTTGTACTTTGCACCTGCAATTAATAATCCAAGGTCAAGCTCGAATATTGCTTTACCTTTTAAACTTGTTGGAACGTCTCCTCTAATAATTCTTTGGGCTAGTCCTTCTACTATTGCTGTTTTACCAACACCAGGTTCCCCAATAAGGACTGGGTTATTTTTAGTTTTTCTAGAAAGAATTCTTATTACATTTCTAATTTCATCATCTCTGCCTATAACAGGATTTAGTTTATTTTCTCTAGCCAACTGTGTAACGTCCTTACCAAATTTTGTAAGTGTGCTAGAAGCTAAAGTGTCCTTATCCTCTGATGCCTTTGGATTTGACCTTATGTCTTTCAATCCACTGATAAACCTTCTTTTGTCTATTTTTTTAGATTTAAGAAACTTTTTCATATCTTCAGAAGATGCTTCAATTATTCCAATCATAATATGCTCTACTGAAATAAATTCATCACCCATATTATCTGCTTGTTTTTCGGCATTTGTAAGAACATTCTCCACATCAGTTGAAAATCTAATATCCTTTTTTGACTGTGATTTAGGCATGACATTTATTTTTTCAAGAATGTCACTATTTAGCGTAACAATATCTACATCCATTTTTTTCAAAAGTAAACATACAATACCTTCTGTATCTTTAAGTAAAGAATACAACATATGGTATTCTGTTATTTCGTTATTTTTATTTTTAGTTGCGAAATCGTTTGCAAACGTAATAACATCTTTAGATTTTTCAGTAAAATTAGAAACATTCATAATTTTATCCTTTCGTACTTTTGAACTTTTAAATCATTTGTTAATCTATTTTTGTGTAAATAAGATACAGAACAATACATTTAAATATTGAACAACTGCAGTGAATTTAATTGCAATTTCGGCTTTGTTAATAAGCTTCTTATCTACTTTGTTGTCTTTTATTATTTTTTGCCATGTAATCATAGCGATAGATATCATTGCAAATTCAAAAAATATCATTGTTCTAGCACCTGATGCAAAAATTGTTGGAGAGAATCCAATAATAATTCTTGATGCTAAACCAGCTAAATATAATAGCAATGGAACATTATCCTTAAGATTGTTATACAACAATAATATCGACATTCCAGTACATATAAAAAATATCATTGAAAAGATAAGTGGGGTTGCATAAAGCAAATTATTACATGTACTAGCTGTTAAAAATACTTCTTGCGATACTAATAATGTTCTAAAAGAATACATAAATGGAAATACTCTTCCAAGTAAATCTGGATTTTCTGGTCCTACAAGAAGTCCAAGTATGATTACCGAAATAAGTGGTAATATTGAAACTATTCTATATATTCTTTCTTTATAATGAGTAAAGACATATATATTAATAATTGACGACATTAGTATAAATACTATCGTCTCTTCTCCTATTATAAGCCCCATCGTAGATGTAAAACCTAGTGCAACTTTATCCAATACTGTGAACATTTCCATATCTTGGAAGTATCTTTCTATTTCGTTAGACTTCCTTACATAGTTTCCTGGACAAGTTAAAATGAAAATCATACATCCAATAATGATTAGACATTGTACTATCATATATGGATGAATTTTTTTATCTTTTAAAATCATTATCACTGTATATAACAAATAAAAACCTAATAGTAATGCACATACCTGCTCGTTATCTGCTGCATACAGGATTGCAAGCGATGATAAACAATACTGAAGAACTGTCATTTTTTCGCCATTCCAAATCCTTTTAATCGGAATCAACGCATAAAGCCCAAGAGCAAGAGGCCACGTATATACTGTAGTTGTTGTTGCCCATCCAGCACTTGCCATAACATTAAGTGGGTATATAAGTATCATCGATACGAGCATAAAATTTAATTCTTTTTTGTTGTCTTTAATAAATATCTTGGATAATGAATAGCCAATTAATGTAACCATTAAAGCTTGTAACACCATCCATGACACCTTTGATATTTTGAATAATACTATCAATACAAATTCTAAAACCACCCTTGAAGTCCATGTATTATATCGATCAATTAAATATTCAAAAGTATGTCCTTCTACTGCCTTGTTTAAGAAGAATTCATCATCAAATTTGTTTGGCGTTATGAATATCATAAGCAATAATTCTAGTACAAAAAGTAGTAATAATGCCATTCTTCCATTTTTTTCAAAAAAAGATTTCATCTTATAAAACAAATTTTTCTTTTCCATAATAGTAATATGTATTGCTACATATTTCCTCCCTCTTCTATCCTATTCTCTTATTTGATATCTCTTGAAATCAATGTATATGACAAAATGTCATGATTATCATTTTTGTAATGTACATAAATATCATAAGTACCTTTTGGAAGTCCTATCAAAAGCGCTTGAGCATGCATGCCAGCTTTTTTATGTTCTTCTTCTGTGATGTTGATGTTGTCCTCCATCTTGGTTCTCATTTTGTACATTTTACCTGTGTCTTTATTCTTTAAAATATAACTGCTATTAACTCTTCTGATTGGTTCGCCTTCCATATATGCCCAGCCGGCAATTTCTATTTTTTTGCTATCAGATTCTAATAAGTCTATATGTGTGTTCATTCCCTCATCAACAACAGTAGTCTCAGCTCCTATTGTATATGTTTTGAAAACTAATAAAGAACTCATTGTTAAAGCACAATAGATAATTATAAATACTATAAAAACAATGATTAATCTTTTAAATAGTTTTTCATTTATTTCAACATTAAATAATTCCATTTTAAAATTACTTAAAACCCCTTTCACTATTCATAATTACAATAAATCACGATAACATTCTAACATAGTATGTATTTTTTTTCAATCAATTATTCGTAATATTATCATTGCAAATTTTACATTACATTTAAGTTAAAAAACTGTACATTAATTGACTAAAAAAACTATTCATAGTAGAATATATTGTGTATATTATGAAAGGTTTATAGCTTTAATAAGCTCTTTTTTACTAAAGATAATGGAAATAAAAAGTGAAGTATTACATAATTTAATAGATGCAGAAGTTGAAAATATTGATTTCTTACTTAACTTAATCAACTCTAATAAAGATTTGTCTCTTTCACTAATCAATACTTTCATTTCTACAATTGAGTTTCATAGCACTTCGGAAGATTTAGAGTTTTTTAATAAAATGCTTCTAGAACTTCAAGTGTCTATTAATGATAACTCAAGAATTGAATCGGAGCTTGCAGAAATAAAAGCCCTTTTTGAAAAGATGTCATCACGTTTGGATAAAAGTACGCTAATTACTGCACTTGATGCTATAAAAGAAAAGCAAGCTGAAGTTCATCAAATCGAACTTAAACTATTTTCATTCACACCAAAATTGCTTAATAAAGTTAACCAAAATATACTTAATATCAAGCATAAAGATTTACGTGATGAAATTAAAAGAGTTATGCCAAAAAATGTAACAGATATTGAGAATGTTGCTTCTAATAATAGTGATGTTGTTGTCAAAGAAGCAGTTTCAAACATTGCAGTTGATAATTCTAAAGATGCTGTTACCGAAAATATAGAAGAGATTACTCAAGAGGAACCTGTTCCAAGCGAAGTTACTAATGTAACAGAAGATACTTCCGAGGATGAGGTAATACCAGAGGAAACCACTTCTACAGACGTTCCTCAAAACAAAAGTATTGAAACGTCCAATGATATGTCTCAAATAGCAGAAAAAATCGAATCAGAAATAATAGCTGAATCTACTATAAATTCAGAGTTTACAATACCAGAGCCAGATGAAATTACAGCTCCTGTAGAAATAATTGAAGATAGTAAACTTGATGAAGAAAAGCAACAAACAGCTGAGGTAATGACAGTTAACGTACCAAAAAAAGAACTAAGTGAAAATCAAGATAATCCGTATGAAATGGATTCTTTAATAATCTCAGAAATTACTGGTGAAGTTATACTTCCATTCACACATACAGTAGTAGACATTAATGAGTTCAAAAATCCAGTATCATCACGTTTTAGAGAAGGATATAGACTTTCAAGAGAAAGAGAACACGAAGGCGTTCTAATGTCGATTAGTATAGGACTGAAGTTATGTTTTAAGTCCGACATACATCCTGCAATTATCCGTGCATGTAGAGATTTTGATGACTTAGATACATATCTATTCTATCTAGGAAATAATCAAGCTGATTATTATCCAAACTTTAAAATACTATATAAATCATATCCAATGAATAATTATTTTTAAAAATTGAAGGGAACGATTGCTCGTTCCCTTTATTTTATCCTTCATATTTAATAGAATACTCATTTAGTTTTTCCTTTAGTTCATCACTATGATTCTTATATATTTTTTTACTAAACTCTTGCTTTGTTACGTAATGCTCTTTTTTTATCATATTGGATACAGCAATTGTTGCATTTACACAATGATATGTAATTTTCTCAAATACTGTTAATATTTCCAAAAATGAAATACCACTTTCAACATTGCATTGTCCTTCTTTTAATCTTCTAATATGTTCGTTTTTGTATTCTTCTCTTTTAATTTCAGCCACTTCCTTTAATGCTTCTGTATCAACAATTTCAGTCAAATCTTGATTTTTAACAATGCTTATTGTTTTTATTAGGTTTTCTTCTGTAAGGTTGTACATATTCTGCAGTTCTTCTCTTGCCTTAGGTGAAACCCTAATATCGTTTTCATTCATATGTTCAATCGTTTTAGCCAATCTAAAAGAATAATCTCCTACTTTTTCTAGCTCAGATTCTATTCTTAAAAGCGATGTAACTGCAGTGTTTTCATCATAAGATAAGTCCAGAGTACCCATGTTTACTAAATACTTAGTAACCTTCTCCTCCATCTTATCTATTGCATCTTCTCTATTTTGGATTTTTTCAAATTCTTTATTATCAAATCTATTTAATAACAAATTCATAGATCTTTTAAAATTCTTTTGAGCTAAATCAGCCATTTTTCCTATAACAATTGTACTATTGGAAATTGCAATACTTGGTAATGCTTTAACTTTGTCGTCCAAGTTGTTTAGTACCATCAAATAGTTATCTTCATCACCATCATCTTTATCATCTCTAACTGTTATAATTGTAAGCTTTTCTATTAATCTTATGAATGGGAATAATACTAGAGTAGAGACTACATTAAAAATAATATGAAAGTTTGCAATCCCTCCCATATCTATTGCAGAATTCCAAAATGGAAATCCTATTAATGACTGATATGTGTAGATTCCAGTTAAAAATAAGATTGTGCCTATCAAGTTAAAATATAGGTGAACTGCTGCAACTCTTTTAGCATTCTTGTTTCCACTAATACTTGCTAAAATCGTAGTAAAACATGTACCGATATTTTGGCCTAAAATAATTGGAATTGTTGCCGCCCACGTAATTGCACCTGTTGTTGAGATAGCTTGCAATATACCTACTGTTGCTGCACTACTGTGAACTATAGCTGTAATTATTGCTCCTGCTAATACTCCTAATAATGGATTTTTTAGTTTTTGTAGTACGGTTGCAAATATAGGCAAATCGCTAAATGAACTTGCAACATTTATCATAGTAATCATTCCTGTAAATAGTAGGCCTAGACCAATAAAAAGTTGTCCTATATCTTTGGTCTTTTGCTTTTTCCCTCTTTCCATTACTATTAGTCCAATAGTAATAATAATTGGTGCTAAAGTAGCCGGCGAAACTAAAGTTAATAAATTGCTTCCCTCTATATTGGTCAAACGTAAAATTTGTGAATTTATAGTTGTTCCAATATTTGCTCCCATAATAATAGGGATAGAATTTCTAAGTCCTAAGATCCCAGAATTGACTAAACTTACGACTATAACAGTAGTTGCTGCTGAACTTTGCGTGGCAACTGTGATTGCAAATCCAACAAATATACCTTTTAAAGCGTTATCAGTTACACTACTTAATATTCTTTCAAGTTTGCCACCTGAAAGTTTTTTTAGCTGTGAGCTTAGCATATTCATACCGTAAATAAGAAGTGCTAAACCACCTAGCAATTTTATAATTGACAAAATAGTATTCATCATATTTTTCTCCTATATAAACAGCATGATTATATCATATCATATATAGGCGAAAAAAAAGGAAAATTTTATAAAATTTTCCAACTTCCTTCTTTTTTTGGATAACATTCAAATGTCATTTCTTCTTTTAGTGTAGGATGCACAAGCGTTAAACTATATGCCCATAAGCATAGTTGCTTTCCTCGTCCTCTATTTCCATACTTTTGGTCTCCATATAAACTATGATTTCTGGATGCAAATTGCACTCTAATTTGATGGTGTCTTCCAGTTTTTAACATTACTTTAACTACTGATAAATTTATTTCGTCATTATATTTTACTGTTTCATAGTCTAACTCGGCAAGCTTTGCACTTTTGGCGTTTTTATCTACCACTCTACTTGTATTCTTTTTTTCATTTTTTTGTAGGTAATCCACCATAGTACCTTTGTTATGCTCCATTTTTCCATCAACTATTGCAAGATACTTTTTATGAAATCCACCTTCTCTTATTTGCTCACTTAGTCTGCCGGCTGCTTTAGATGTTCTAGCAAATACCATAACCCCGCCAGTTGGCCTATCTAATCTATGCACCAAACCAAGATATACCTCTCCCGGTTTATTATATTTTTCTTTTATATATTCTTTAACTATAGTAAGCATATCAATGTCTCCAGTTTTATCTCCTTGTGATGGGATATTAACTGGCTTTTCTACTACAATTATTTGATTATCTTCATATATAACATTAATGTCTGTACTATTCACAATGAGCCCTTTCTATTTGTTCTTACTCTCACACTTTCCATAAATACCACATGGAAGCACAATATTTGAGTTTGTCATCGGAAGTCCAATTTCCCCAGAAGAAAAAACACAATTATCATTTTTAATATTAAGCCTCAATACATTTTCAAGTACTTTACTTGAAATTCCCGTAGTATATGAATTTATTAAAAAGAATAAAGGTTTCTCCTTAAGAATTTTTGTACACAATTCAACTAAATCACCTATACCTGATTCAAATTGCCATACTTCACCATTTTTTCCTCTTCCATATGATGGTGGATCCATTATGATTGCATCATATTTGTTGCCTCTTCTAATCTCCCTTTGAACAAATTTAGTTACATCATCAACTATAAATCTCACTGGATTATCTCCAAGCCCTGAAGAATTAAGATTTTCTTTAGCCCATGAAACCATTCCTTTTGAACTATCTACGTGAACAACTTTTGCTCCTGCATAACTACAAGCCACAGTTGCACCGCCAGTATATGCAAATAGGTTTAATACATTTATTTCTTTTTGTCCTTTTCCTTTCGCTGACTTTATTTTATCAATCATCCAGTCCCAATTTACTGCCTGTTCTGGGAAAAGACCTGTATGTTTAAACCCCATAGGTTTTATATTAAAGGTGAGATCTTTATATTTTACCTGCCATGACTCTGGAAGTTTTTTCTTATACTCCCAATGTCCTCCACCTTGGTTACTTCTACAATACCTTGCATCTATTTTTTTCCATTTTCCAGGAAAAGACTTGCTATTCCAAATAATTTGTGGATCTGGTCTTACTAAAATTTTGTCATTCCATCTTTCAAGCTTTTCCCCAGATGCCATATCAATTATTTCATAATCTTTCCATTCTTTTGCTATTTCCATTTTTACTCCATTTTTATTCACTCAAAAAATTTTTAACTTCTTCTATTATATAGCTTGGTGTAGATGCGCCTGCAACAATTCCTACTTTATCTTGAGCATCAAAATATGATTTTTGTAAATCATTTGCAGTTTGAACTTGAATTACATTTCCACAAGCCATCTCAGCTATTCTAGCCAATTCCTTTGTGTTGGAACTATTCTTTCCACCAATTACAACCATTTTGCTCACGCCTTTTGAAAGCTCTCCAACTTCTCTTTGTCTTATTTCTGTGGTATTACAGATTGTTTTATCTACAGCAAATGTTGCTTCTGCAAAATTTGTTCTTATTTCATCTACAAGCTCATCAAATAGCTTGCTTGAAAATGTTGTTTGTGCAACAACATATACTTTGCCTAAATTAGTTTTTTCATATTCCATATATGCTGGTAAGATATCATCTGAACTTTCAATAATATATGATGCATCTCCTGCAAATCCTTTTGTTCCGATTACTTCTGGATGACCTTTTTTTCCAACAATTATGATAAATGATTTTCCAATTTGCTTTTCAACTTTTTGGTGGATAACTCCAACTTTTCCACATGTTAGGTCAATAACTTCAACATTTTTTTCTAAAGCTCTTTCATAAACCCATTTTGGCTCTCCATGTGCTCTAAATATTAATTTGGCCCCATCTGGTACTTCTTCAATGCTACTTACTGTTTTCATACCCTTTTCTTCCAGGCTTTTTATAACTTGTTCATTATGAATAATTTCCCCCAGACAATATAAATTTTCTTTTTCAAGTAGCTCTTGCGCTTTATTAACTGTAAAACTAACTCCTGGACAAAATCCAGCATACTTTCCAACTATTACTTCCATAATATATACCTCCTAAATACATAATTAATTTTCTTTTAGGTATTCTAATATTTTTTCTGCTAAGTTTTTATTTATCCCTTGTACTTTTGTTAGTTCTTCTACTGAAGCGTTTTCAATTTTTTTCACACTGCCAAATTTCTTAAGAAGTGCTGTTCTCTTCTTTTCTCCAATTCCATCTATATAATCAAGTTTGGATTTTGTCATTTCTTTATCTCTAACTTTTCTATGATATTCGATGGCTGTGTTGTGTACTTCATCTTGAAGATTTGTTATAAAATTAAACAACTCTTCTGATATTTTGTATTCATGTCTTTGTTCATCAATTAGTGCTCTAGTCTGATGATGATCATCCTTGACCATTCCAAAGACGGGTATTTTTACTTCACAGACATCTATTGCTGTTTTTATTGCCCTAATTTGTGTAATACCACCATCTGCTAATATTAAATCTGGCAAACTTCCAAAGCCACCACTTGGATTATTAATAGATTGCCTTAATCTTCTTTCTACAACTTCCTGCATACATCTTGGATCATCTTGACCGAATACAGTTTTTATTCTAAATCTTCTAGATAGATTTCTCTTTATAGTTCCATTTTGTGCAACACACATACCTGCTACCAAAAAGTTTCCTGAGATATTTGAAATATCAAAGCTTTCTATTTTGAATGGAAGTCCATCTAATTTTAATACATCTCTTAGTTCTATCAATATACTTGTCTTATCTTTTAGCTTATTTTCAAGTGTTATTTTGCTATTCATCTCAGCCATTTCAACAAATCTAAGTTTTTCACCTTTTTGAGGTGCTTTTATGGTAACATTCCTATTTCCAATCTGTGAAAGCCATTTCTCGATTGCATCTTTATCTTCTAAATTATATCTAATCATTATCTTGCTTGGAAAGTCTTTTCTATCAATATAATACTGTTTTATGAATCCTGATACAATCTCATCTTCTTCCATATCTTTAAGCTCATTAAAAAAATAATGTTCTCTCCCAATCATTTTGCTATTTCTAACGAAGAACACTTCCACACATACAGACATATCATTTTTATATATTCCAATAACATCTATATTATTCTCTGAAATGTTTGAAACTTTTTGTTTTTCAGTAACTCTCTCTATTGCCAAAATTCTATCTCTTAGCTCAGCTGCTTTTTCAAATTCCATATTCTTAGAATGAATTTTCATCTCGTTTTCAAGTTTCTTAATTATATCGTCAACTTTTCCATCAAGAAGCATACAAATTTGTTCTATTTGTTTACGATATTCTTCTTTCGTGACATAACCCATACATGGAGCTAGACACTTTTTTATATGATAATTTAAGCAAGCCCTATCTTTATTCCTAAAATTTCTGCATTGCCTTATTTGAAATTTTTCTTTAATAAAAAATACCATTTCCTTTGCTGCACCAACATTGGGATATGGTCCAAAATATTTTGCTCCATCGTTTATAACTTTTCTGGTCATTGTAACAGATGGATAGTCAGATTTTACATCTACTTTAATATAGGGATAAGTTTTGTCGTCTTTCAAAAGAACATTATATTTAGGTCTATACTTTTTTATTAGATTGCATTCTAAAACTAATGCTTCATCCTCACTTCCAACCACTATATATTCAAAATGGTCTATAAGTGTCACCATTTTTTCAATACGTGCAGATTTATTTGTTTTTCGAAAATATGACCTAACTCTATTTTTTAAAACAACAGCTTTTCCTACATATATTACTTTGTCATCTTTATCCTTCATCAGATAAACCCCTGGTTTATCTGGAAGTTTCTTTAGTTCCTCTTCTATATTAAACATTTGCTTAAAATCCCCTATCAAAATCACCAATATTATATCATATTATCTATCATTTTTCAAAAGTTTACATAAATTTTGCTAATTTTTTTGTATTTATTCTATTGACATACATTTTCTAATGGTTTATAATAAGTCTTGTCGTAAGCGACGCGCCTTTAGCTCAGTTGGTCAGAGCAACCGGCTCATAACCGGTGGGTCCAAGGTTCGAATCCTTGAAGGCGCACCATAAAAGCCATGAAATTTGATTATTTCATGGCTTTTATTTTTGTACTAGATGCTAAAAATAGCTTAATTTATTTTATCGCTCTTTTGTGATATAATGCCTCTGGAGGTATTCATATGCAAGTTATTAAAATTGAAACAAATCAAAAGAGGAATATGTTTTTTCATGAGACCACTATTTCTCCAAAAGAATATAAAGAAAGCATAGAAAACCGCGTTATCAATGTATTTCCCGACTATACATATCAAAACTTTTTAGGCTTTGGAGGTGCTTTTACTGAAGCTAGTGGCCTATGCTATTCTAATCTTCCACAACCACAGAAAGATAGTCTAATCAAAGATTATTTTTCTACTTCAGGCCTTAACTATACACTTGGAAGAATTCCTATTGGAAGCACAGACTTTTCTAAAAAATCATATTCATATGCTGAAAAGAAAGATTTGAGTGACTTTTCAATAAAAAAAGATGAAAATTACATTATCCCTTTTATTAAAGATGCTTTGACTGTATGCGATATCAAATTTTTGGCATCTCCTTGGAGTCCTCCAAAATTCATGAAACAAAATAAAATGCTTATTTTAGGTGGAATCTTATTAGATAAATATAAGAAAACATATGCAGAATATCTTGTAAAATTCATTCAAAATTACGAACACATGAATATTCCAATTTCTTTTATCACTGTACAAAATGAACCCAATGCCACTCAGCCATGGGAATCATGTAGATTTACCTCAGAGCAAGAAGCAGAATTTGTAAAAAAATATTTATATCCTGAATTTTTAGAAAATGGTATAAAAACTAAAATTTTTATTTGGGATCACAATAAAGAAAAATTATTTCAAAGAGCAAACTCTATTATAAATAGTCCTGTAGCAAATGAAGCTATTAGTGGCATTGCTTATCACTACTACTCTGGAGACCATTTTGAAAATCTTAGACTTACAAAAGAAGTTTTTCCAGATAAAATGTTATTCCACACTGAGGGATGCACTGGGCACTCATTTCCAAATTCAAGTGATGAATTGAGAAATGCTGAAATATACGCTCATGATATTATTGGTGATCTAAACAATGGTTGCAATGCGTATATCGATTGGAATTTGATATTAGATTACAAAGGTGGTCCAAATCATAAGCTTAATTTCTGTAATGCACCAATAATGATGAATAAAAATGATTCTGAATACTATAAGTCACTTGTATATTACTATATTGGCCACTTTAGTAAATATATTAAACAGAATTCAAAAAGAATAGCTTTCAGTAAATACACTGATATGATTGAAGTAACAGCATTTATTAATGAGGATAACTCTATCGCTGTTGTACTTTTTAATAAAAACAATATTAACAAAGAATACAACTTGGTAATTGGTGATAAGGTAATACATGACAACCTTGATAGCCATGCAATTGTAACTTATATAATCAAATAATATAGATAAGTCTATTCATTTTGACAATCCTCTGTCAAAATGGGTCGACCCTAGGAGGAAAATGAACGAGAAAACAATACAAAAACTTGAATTTAATAAGATTAAAGAAATAGTATCTGAGTATGCTATCACTTATATTGGAAAAAATCTTTCTATGAGTATGCAGCCAATAGAAAACTTAAATGATTTACAAAAAGCATTAAAGCAGACTACAGAAGCATCTACTCTACTGTATAGAAAGTCTTCATGTCCTATTTCTGAAATAGCAAACATAGAAATTCATTTAAAGAAATTAAGAAGTAACCAATTTTTATCTATTAAAGAATTACTTGAACTTACAACCATATTAAGAATTGCTGCAGATCTAAAGAAATACTTTTCAAACGAGGAAGACAATATTGATATGTCTGAATTTGTATATACTACTCCTCTATTTGAAAATCTATATGTTAATAAATCTATAGTAGATACTATAAGTCATTCTATATTAGATGAAAACACTCTATCCGACAATGCATCAAATGAATTATATTCCATTCGAAAAAATATTAGAGGCAAAGAGCAAGAAATAAGAAATAAATTAAATTCATTTTTACATTCTAAGTATATTCAAGAACCTGTTATTACAAGCCGTAATGGACGATTTGTAATTCCTGTTAAAAATGAATATAGAGCTGAGATTAAAGGATTTATTCATGATATTTCATCAAGTGGTTCTACAGTGTTTGTTGAGCCTATTGCAATATTTGATATGAATAATGAACTAAATACTCTAAAGAATGATGAAGCGCATGAAATTGAAAGAATACTTCAAAAACTATCTGCTCTATTTATAGATATAACAAATAACATAGAAAATGATTCTAATGTTATTGGACTAATAGATTTCATATTCGCAAAAGCTAAATATTCAAATAGTATCGATGCAACTGAACCTGTTATTTCAAATGATAAAAAAATAGAGTTATATAGTGCTTGGCATCCTTTAATAAATAAAGATATTGTAGTAAAAAATGATATATTTCTTGGTGATAACTACACAAGTTTAATTATTACAGGACCAAATACTGGTGGAAAAACTGTCATTCTTAAGACAGTCGGAATAATAACACTAATGGCACTTAGTGGATTACACATTCCATGCAAAGATGGAAGTATTGTTTATAAAGCAGACAATATATATGCAGATATTGGTGATGATCAAAGTATCAGTGATTCGCTTAGTACATTTTCTTCACACATGACGAATATAGCAAGTATTATTTCCAATGCAACACCAGAAAGCCTTGTGTTAATCGATGAACTAGGTTCCGGCACAGATCCAATTGAGGGTTCAAGCTTAGCAATAAGCATTTTAGAACACTTACATTCAAAAGAAATACTTACAATTTCAACTACTCATTATCCAGATATAAAACACTATGCTCTTGTAAATAACGGATTTGAAAATGCAAGTGTCGAATTTAATATTGATACACTATCACCAACTTATAATCTCCTACTTGGCGTTCCTGGAACCAGTAATGCATTTACAATAAGTGAAAAGCTTGGAATTCCAAAAGACATCATTGAAAAAGCCAAATCTTTAATGGAAAATGATGCAATAAAAATAGAAACACTACTTACAAACATTTATGAAGATAAACGTATAATTGAAAATGAAAAAGAAAAAATAAAGAAAAACTCTGAAGAAATTGAAAAGATAAAGAAATCATTAAATATTGATTTGTCTGCACTAAAAAAACAAGAATTTGAGATAATCGAAAATGCTAAAGCAAAAGCGAAATCTATCTTGCTAGATGCCAAAGACGATGCAAATGAAATCATTAAAAAGATTGAAGAAACAAATTCAAATAAAGAAGCTAACTCTCAGAGAGCATTATTAAATAAAAAAATACAAGCTCTATCAAAAACTGATACACACTCAAAAGTACCTGTTTCTAAAGAATCATTATATAGGTCTAAACAAGATTATAATATTAATGATTTAAAAATAGGTGATGAAGTATTCATACCTAAGCTAAATCAATATGGCAGCATTAGTTCTGTTTCAAAATCCGGCAAACTTGAAATATCGTTAGCCCTTGGCAGAAGTTATTTTGATTTTGAAGATATTGAAATTCCTATAAATAAACACAGCAACACTATGGCTACTAAGAAAAATAGTATTTCAGTGATATCCAAAAAAGAGTTTAAACCAAAATTAGTACAATCTGAATTAAATGTTATTGGGATGACTGTACTTGAAGCATGCGATGTTATTGACAAGTACTTAGATACAGTTTCTATATCTGGTTTAACACAAGTTAGGATTGTACATGGAAAAGGAACAGGCGCACTCCGTTCAGGAATTCATAGTTATTTAAAAAATCATCCACATGTAAAATCATATCGACTTGGTACCTATGGTGAGGGAGACAGTGGGGTTACGATTGTTGAGTGTAAATAACTATTTTAAAAAGGCAATTCAATGATGAATTGCCTTTTCCACATCACTTTATTTAATTGATAATTATTATGGTTTATATAAAAAAGTATAAGTAGCAGATATTCCTCCATTTTTAGTAGTTGCCTTTACTGAAATGGTTGCCATACTAGGATTTTTCTTTGTTATATATACTTCTCCATTACTAGTAACTTTTGCCATATCTTTTCCATTAATAATTTCCCACTTAATAGTTCCAGGGTTAGATCCCGAAGGTTCACAGTTCACCTTTAATTTAACTGGATTTTTTTTATCGTTACTATTAGTTATATTGTTAGTTATACTGTTGGAATAATTTATATCGTCATCTTCACGTGTAATTGTTATTTTCGTTGGAGCATTTTTGTTTGGTGATGGTTTTGTTTTTGTTTCTGTTTTTGTTTCTGATTTTGTTTTAGATTCAGTTTTAAGACTTTCAACTATTGAATCTGTTCCATCTTTTACTCGAGATGCCATAACAGCTACAGATAGTTTAGTCCAAGTATCTGGTCCAACAACACCATCAGCATTTAAACCTTTTTTCTTTTGAAAATCCTTTACAGCTTTTTCTGTATTTGTTCCAAAATCTCCGTCTACTTCTAGATTATAGCCAAGCTCGTTTAACATTTTTTGTAATCTTATTACATCTTCACCTTTAGAACCTTTTTTTATTGTACTTAGTAATGAACTTGAATTTGTTTCCGTACTTTCCTCTGAATTATCTTTCGAGTCTTCACCTGAACTACTTCCTGAGTTTCCTCCCGAACTACTTCCAGAATTTCCACTAGATTTGCTCTCTGAACTACCTCCCGAGTTGCCCTTCGAACTAGTTCCTGAGTTATTTTTAGAGCTAGTTCCCGAAGTAGTATTTTTTATATCTTTTGAAGTTGTTTTTATTGGGTACATTTGAGGATCATATACATACTTAACATCTTGCGTTATTGTACCATTTCCAGTTTTAAAATACGCATCATCCCAAATATAATATCTTGTGTCAAAATTCATAGTTTTGACAGAGCATGCACCACTTGCATCTTCTGCTGTTATAAGAACTACATATACTCCATCTTCTTCAGCAAGTTTAGGATTTAGTCCAACCCAACTTGACTTTTTAAAAATTGTATCTATTTTTTCAAATTTTGTTAAACCTTCTTTTACATATTCACCATTTGTAGTAGTTTTTGAAATTGCACTCCAATTTTCTTCTGCTCTACCATTCCATGTTCTTATTACCTCACTATATTCGCCAACACCTTTTGGTAATGTTTTCATGTCTATTGTAGAAACACCTGTACCATCAGCTACTTGTAAACTCATTTGATTTAATGTTGATTTAGTTGTTACTGCAAATGAAGTTGGTGCTCTATTAACTGTTAATTCCCCAGCACTTGACTTTTTAACCATAAATACTTCATCAATAAAGTATTGTGACTTTTTATATGGTGATTTTACGTCATATGCTACTATTTCAAACTTTTTAAATTCTTCTGATATTTCGCTTACCGGCAAACCGATAGTATATACATATTCACTTTTAACTAGGTGGTACTCGACTTCTCTTTTAACTATCTTGTACTCGTCTTCTGCGGGTCTTTTCAAACCAGGAACAGTATTTCCTCTTTTATCATTTTCATAATAATAGATTTGTGGTTGCATACTTTTACTTGCTTCACACTTTTCTCCCATGTAGTATGAAGGATATTCACATGCTATACCTGCCATATCTCTTATTTCAATAAATAAATAATCCGGTTTTTCTTTTATATATGTTAATCTTGGCTCTCTATCTGTTCTAAAAGTCACAACATCTGTAGGGGCATCAGTTTTCTCTACATTATCTCTATCTTCTGTTGATATCGAATTTGTGGTATTTGTGGTATTAGTTTTATTTGAAGTATTTGCTGTGTTATCTGTAATAGAATTTGTTGTTTCAGTAATTACTTCAGGCTCTGAAGTTTCAGAGTTATTATCTCCCCAATCATTTGCCAAATCTGTAACGCTTTGTACTTCTGTATTATTCAACCCTGGATAAGTTGATAAATTATCAACCTTTATACCTAAACTATTGCAATAAGTACATGCAACCAGCAAGTCTCCTAAAGTTGTTAAACTATTATTTGAGTAAACCTCTAAATATTTCGCATTTGTTGCCTCTTTTAATATTTCATAAACTGGTATTTTTGATGCTTTAATAGTAGTTAGCTTACTAACAACTTCTTCCACAGCTTCTTCTGATGCTTTTATTTCTTGCTCTTGATTAGAAAGTGAAATGGTATTTCCTATAGGCGTACAAATATAGTATTTTACTTCTCTATCCTTACCAATTTGCGCATTTAAAGAATTTATCGCATCAGTACAATCACTCGTGAAACTATCTTTATTTCCATTTAATGGTGGTTGTATTACTACAATATCGTATAATCTTTCTGTAGTATTTATACTATCTACTGTCTGTAAAAGTGACTTACCACTTTCTATTGTTTCTTCTGCAATGTTAAAATCATCTGGTGCTATCATTCCTAACATTGTCGCCACAGTTTTACCATGAACAACATTTTCTTCTGAAATTATTAGTACATTTGCCGCATTTACTGAGCAGCAAAATACTAGTAGAAATGCTACAAAAATTATCAAACTAAAAATAATTTTATTTTTCATTGTTTTCTTCTCCCATATAATATCTCTTTTTTATTATCTATTATTATACAATTTGTTTCAATAACAATGATATTACAAAAGTGTTAAATTAGCATTTCTAAGTATAAGAGATGACAGAACATAACCGAACCGTCATCTCTTATACTTGCATAATTCCAACCTTTTTTACTTTTTGCCTTTTCTACCAGTGTCACACTTCTTAGACGCAGATACAGATCTAGATCTAGATTTTGCTTTTGACTTTGATATTGACCTTGATATTGATTTTGATTTTGATATTGATTTTGATTTTGATTTTGATTTTGATTTTGATCTTGATTTCGATTTTGATTTTGATATTGACTTTGATCTTGATTTTGATTTTGATTTTGCTCTAGAAATTTTCTTTGATTCTGCTATTGATTTTGATCGCGATTTTGATATTGATGCCTGAACAGCTTTTTCTCTTTCTTTTGATAAAGATCTTGATATTGATCTTGATTTCGATTTTGATCTTGATTTTGATTTTGATCTTGATATTGAATTTGATATTGCTATTGATTTTGATCTTGATTTTACTATTGATTCTGATTTTGATTTAGAATTTGCTTTTTCTCTTGATCTACTAGCTTCTTCAATTGAAGATATTTTACTTCTTTCATATACTATTGAAGCTTCTTCCTTACTCAATGATTGTTTTCTTGATATTGATTTTGATCTTGATATTGATAGTGACTTTGATATGGATTTTGATTCTTCTGCGTTTTTATATGAATAATAATCACCAGAAGACAACAACTCCCTTGGAACACCTTTAGCTTCAACACCTACACCTGAATCACCAACTTCTACAATTCCATCTTCTGAAAAATAATTATTCGTATCAAAACTCAATGTCTTTATTGAACTTGCGCCACTTGTATCAGCTGCTTCAATCATTACCATATATGTACCATCTTGCTCTAATACCTTAGGATTTAATCCTATCCAGTCAGATTTTTTGAACAAAGTGTCTATTTTTTCAAATCGTGACAATCCATCTTTTACATATTTATTATTCTGTGTTACATTTAAAATGGTGCTCCAATTACCTTGAATACTTCCATTCCATTTTTCTATCGTGTCACATTCTCCACCTATTCCATCAGGTAATGTCTTCATTTCTACTATTGATATTCCAGAATCATCACTAACATACAATCCCATTCGATTTAAACTTAGTTTTAATAAAACTGGATCAGAAGTTGGAGCTCTATTTACTAATATTGTTCCGTCCTCTTTCTTTTTCACCATAAATACTTCATCTATAAAGAATTGCTGTTTCGTTTGAGACTTTACATCATATGCAACTACTTCAAATTTAGTATAATCTTCAGTAATCTCACTTACTGGTAGCCCAATTCTATATACGTAGTCACCATTAATTTTTGTATATTCACCCGATGTTGGTCTTTTCAAATTTGGAACCAAGCTTCCTCTTTTGTCATTTTTATAATAATAAACTCGTGGTTGCATGTTCTTATCAGCTTCATATCTATTTTCATCATCTCCAGAAGGATATTCACATGCTATTCCCTCTGGGTCTCTAATCTCGATATACAAGTAATCTAATTCAGCATTATATTTCAAACTTGGCTCTCTATCTGCTTTAATAGTTACATAACTTAATGGCGTTTTGTTCACCTTTAAAGCATTATTTTTTTCATTTACTGATGTATTTGAATTAGTGCCATTAGTTGTGTTCTCTGTAACTGTATTACTTAGTGAATTAGCATTGCTTTCTGTCACAGCCGAATTAGTTGTTTCCATATATGTTTCTGATTTGGGTAATTCCTGTATAGTAGTTACATTTCCATTTGCTATTTCTACTATTTCTTTTACTTCCTCAGCTGATAATCTATCATAACTTGATAAATTTGTCACTTTACTTCCTAAGCTATTACTATATGTGCATGCAATTAATAAATCTCCAAGAGTAGTTAATTTGTTATTTGAACATACTTCTAATGATTTATCGGCTGCTGTCTTTATGTTTTCAAATGTAGGAATAGCTGAAACTTTGGTAGCTGTAACTCCTGACATAATCTTTTGAGTGGCTTCCTTTGATGTTATTATCTCCTGTTCATAATTAGCAATCTTTCCTACAGCAGTACCAATGAAGTATTGTATACTCTCATTACTTCCAAGTTTGATATGTAATTCATTTATTGCAGAAATACTGTCTGCAACATTTTCACCACTTGAATAAGGTAATTGTACGATTACACTTTCATAAGTTTTTCCTTCCGCAATTACTCCATCTACTGTTTGTGTAAGTGTCTTACCATCCTCTATTGCAATTTCTTCAACAGTAAAGTCATCGGATGCAATTTGCCCCAACATAGAAGCAACTACTTCTCCATGAACAACATCTTCTTCTGAAATTATCAATACATTTGCTGCATTTACTGAGCAGCAATAAATTAGTATAAATGTCACAAAAAGCATTAGGCTAAATAAAATCTTATTTTTCATTTTTTCCTCCATAATAATATCTTTCATTTATTATCTAGTACTCTCTAATTTATTTCAATAACAATAATATTACAAATACATGTAGTTTCTATTTCTAAGTATACAAAAAGATGTAGAAAAATAATTTCTCTACATCTTTTATAGTGTACTATCAACTAATATACAGCTTCTATTGTTATATCAGCTTTTACATTAGTATCATTTTTGTAAGTTGCTGTAACTTTAATTTTATGCAATACCTGTGAATATACTGATCCTGATGAAGTAATAGATATTAATCCATTATTATCTATCTTTAAGTGATCATTAGGATTCATATTGTCTTTAACGTCAGTTTTTGAAAAGCTCCAATTAAAATCAGTAATTTTAACATTAAAATCTTTAGGGGTTGGAGTAACAGCTATTTGCAATTTTTCTCCAGAACCCAATACATTACTCTTGCCATTTTGTTTTCTCGTATTATTGGTTATTAATCTTGCACTTAGACTTATTTTTTCAAGTTCATTAGATGGTGTATTGGCATTAGATGAACTATTCATTGTAGATACTAAACACATTACCACATCTTCACTATTTAGTATTTCAAGAGTTGCATCTGTAACTTTTCCATTTTTTTTATCTATTTTATTTATAGTTTGAAAATTTTGAACTGCACTCTCAGTATTTGGTCCAAAATCTCCATCCACGCTTAATTCACCATATCCCAAATCATTTAATCTTCTTTGTAATGCATATACCTCTTTTCCAGAATCACCTTTTTCCAACGTTTTATTCACATACGTTCCTTGATAATCGTTGTCTCTTGGTCCCTTTGAATTTGGATTGTTTAGTGCAGCATTAGTATTATTACCAACCACTCCATCCTCAGTTAATCCATTTATTCTTTGAAAATCTAATACAGCTCTTTCTGTCTTTTTTCCAAAGCCTCCATCAACCTCTAAACGACTGTAACCAAAGTATTTTAATCTTTCTTGTAATGCTTTTATTGCATCTGTTTTATCCGTGTTGGTGTCATTACTTAATTCAGTTGTCAGTTTCTTCAAGCCACTCGAAGAGCTATTTGATGAACTACTTGAAGAACCACTTGAACTTCCTGAAGAGCTACTTGAAGAGCTATCATCCTTAGTAGATTTTGAGGAACTTGCTTTAGATGATGATTTAGTCGAAGATGATTTGGCTGAAGATGATTTTGAAGATGCAGTCTTTGGTGTTACTGTAGCCAACACTCCATTTCCTGTCGGCATATACTCATCACCTGAAGCATAGTAGTTTACGCCAAATTTCATAGTTTTTACAGAACTTGCACCACTTGCATCTGCAGTCGCAACCATTACTATATATACTCCACCTTCAGTATTCTTGGTGTCTTTTCCCACCCAATTTCCTTCATTTTCTTCAGCGATTTTTGGATTTAAACCTTTCCAATTTGAATTTTTAAATAAAGTATCAGCTTTTTCAAATGTTGTTAGTCCATCTCTTACGTATTTTCTATTATTTGTTATATATGTAACAGCACTCCAGTTGTTTTGAACTGCGCCATTCCACAATCTTATACTATCATTTTCTCCACCTTCTGTTTTTGGAAGTGTCTTTAATTCTAATGTTGATATACCTGTAGCATCTACTGCATGCATACCAATCTGCGTCATATTTGATCTTAATACCACCATATTTGAAGTTGGAGCTCTATTTACAGATATGCTTCCATCTTGATTTTTCTTAGCCATAAATACTTCATCTATAAAAAACTGTTGCTTCTTTTCCGAAGATACATCACGTGCAACTATTTCAAACTTGGTGTACTCTTCCTTTATTTCATCTACTGGAAGTCCAAATCTATACACATATTCTTTTCCGTTCTTTTTTATAATCAGCTTCTATTGGCCTTTTTACATTTGTAATTTCTGCACCTCTTTTATCATTATCATAATGATATACTTTTGGTTGTAAACTTGTTTGAGGTTCATATTTGTTTTCTCCCTCTCCTGAAGGATATTCACATGCAATTCCGCCCTTATCTCTAAGTTCTATATACAAATAATCTGGTTGTGAAATGTATTTTATTCTTGGCTCTCTGTCCGATATCAACGATGCATATCCTGGAGTAGATTCACTTGCTTTTATCACTCCTTCTTCCTTTTCAGATGTTTTAGGATTAGATGTATTTGTATTATTTGCTGTATTAGCAGTATTTGAAGTATTCGTTGTATTGGCAGAATTTGAAGTATTTGATGTATCATTTGAACTTGTATTATTTGATGTGTTTGTATTTGTTGAAGATGTTGGATTAGCACTTGTCGATTTATCTACACCTTCATCTGCATCATTTACATCTTTTTTCTTGTCTGAAAAATCAACTATCATTATTTTATCTGTTGCAAGTCCTGTTGCATCTACTGCATGTGCATTAAATCTATATTTATTATCTCCTAATAACAATGACACTTTATTTTCTGTATTCTCATATTTGAAAAATTCATTT
>OCVV012891768.1_pt1 | contig 36788 bp, 28 predicted proteins | sample 1539721 | NCBI WGS metagenome assembly OCVV01 (sample SAMN02144230, study PRJEB22623) | gut metagenome | biome: sheep rumen | host: Ovis aries | place: New Zealand | reverse complement strand
TAAGATATTCCACTACACTTTCATCATTTACCTCCTCAAGCTTAAGTTTACTGTTAACATTTGGCACTCCGCGTTCTTCAGGTGTAGCCCAGTTTGTAAGCAGTGCTACATAATAGCTTTCCGGGGCATTCAAGACCGTAAGATCGATCGACGGCTTTGCACCCATATCAGCCCTGACCGGAATAATACAGACAAACATACCGTAGAAAACAAAAGTGATAGCAAAAAGTATTTTGAGTATTGCATTATCTTTATTCATATTTGCTCCCCATTTATCTGAGTTTATTGACTAAAACAATCGTTCCAATAATTCTTACACTATACAGCAAATAAATAACATTCATCGTCACATCTCCATATAGCAGCCACCTGTTTTACTGTATCTTATCACCCGATAAAAGCGTTTTGAATAGGCTGCGGCACTTTTCACCTGAGTGGTCAATATACGCACCTGAGCGGTAACTTTTCCCTCGATGTATTATAACAATTAAAAAATGCCTACACTGCTTTCCTGCAGAAATAGACATTTTTTTGTACAAAAAAGACATTTTTGTTACGATAACCCTACATGAATATAATCCTTCTTTTTTCTGGCACGCTCCATTCCAATCTGCATACCATATTCGAACATACGGATTGCCATTATTTTGTGAACATTTTGTGTTTTCAGTATACCACCCGGTTTCTTCCGCTTTCCTTTCCGGTATACAGCTTTTTATCCGCTTCCTTTATGGTATTTTCTATATTCCCGCTGAAATCATATTCCGCCAGACCATAGGTCATGGTCACGTTTATAACGGAATCCTTAACCGTGACCGGATGGTTCATTATGTACGTCCGTAATTTTTCTGTCTCAAGATATGCCTCGTCACCGTTTTTCCCGGCAAATATCAGCAGAAATTCCTCTCCGCCCCACCTGGTCAGAAAAGCGTCCTTTCCACAGACCTCCCTCATGGCATCCGCAACCGCCTTAAGTACTGCATCCCCCGCATCATGACCGTAGGTATCATTTACTTTCTTGAAGAAATCTATATCACCCATGACAAGGCTCACTGCCCCTACATAGGGCACTGACATCATATCATGAAGAAAATCCTTTGCCTTTCTTCTGTTATACAGTCCTGTGAGCTGGTCGGTCGACGCCTCCTTTACGAGTCTGTCATTGTAACGCATCAGCTTGCTTTCAGCCTCGTTTTCCCGATGGCTGTATATATATGAAACCATAATGACGGAAACAAAGACCGCTGATATATTCACTGTCTGTATAAGCCTGTTTCCAAGAACGCTTATCTCTGCTGCAGGCAGCATTCCGCCAAAACAGAATATCATCATCACCCTTGCAATGAGAACCAGCGTCGCAATGGAAAATTTGAATCCCCGGCTGCCATGTATCGTGAAAAAACTGAGCAGAAGTATTATCAGAAAATAATTCTGCATTCCGCCGCTCCAGCCAAAACACGGAACCATTTCCATGGACCATATAAAGGTAAACAGGATGTAGCACACAACAGCCGGCTCCGACTTCATATGATAAGTCAGAAGAAAAAACAGAAGCAGTAAAACAAGTGACGCTGCCATCCGGAATTTAAAATACATAAAAGTTTCGGATCCGGCAAAGAAAACATCAAGAATAAACGCAAAGGCCTGTATCAGATACAGTATCCTCAAAGTCACCATACCTCTGCGGGTTTCATTTTCAGATGACACGTCTTTATTTATCAGATTTAACAGCCCCATTTCTTTACCCCTCGTATGATACTGTTAATTTCTTCCCTGCTATTTTATTATAGCACAAAGGCAACTGCCTGAAATTGGCTGTTGCCTTTGCTGTGTTATGTATATGGGGAAGGTACTGTTTATTTCGGTTTATTTCTTTCTGCTTCTTACATCGAATGCTACTGCTATTATAAATATCAGGCCTTTTACTATATACTGGTATGAGATGTCTATGTTCATCAGGTTCATTCCGTTTGTAAGTGACATGATAACCAGTGTACCGATGATCGTATTTGTAACTCTTCCGACACCGCCGCTTACTGCCACGCCGCCGATATATGATGATGCAATGGCATCCATTTCGAAAGCTACGCCGGCTGTAGGTGTTGCAGACTGAAGTCTTGAGGTATAAAGTATGCCGCCGAGTGCTGCCATAACGCTTACCGATGCGAAGGCGAAGAGTGTTACTTTCTTTACGTTTATACCGGAAAGCTCTGCTGCCTGTGCGTTTCCGCCGATACCGTAGATTGCGCGTCCAAGCTTGGTCTTATTGAGCATATAGTTGTAGATGATAAGCACGATCCCTACGATCACTGCGGTCCAGGGAATACCATGATAGCTTGCAAGTACCCACATTATTGCCATAATGATCGCTGAGATGGCAACCAGCTTGGTTATGAATATGGGCATTGATATTACTTCAAAGTTGTATTTTTTCTTGTTTATTCTTGTTTTGATCTCAGTCCAGATCAGTGCTGCCACAAGGATCACACCGATTATCATAGTAAGTACATGTATGCTTGATCCGCTTACGATATCAGGTATGAATCCGTTTGAGAGTGCATTGAATCCCTCATTGGGTATTATGATGGTTCCTGTCTCCTGAAGTGAACGGTTAAGAAGTCCCCTGAAGATAAACATTCCTGCCAGGGTAGTTACAAATGCCGGTACACCAACCTTGGTAACAAGGAGACCCTGATACAGACCTATAAGCAGTCCCATTATAAGCACTATCACTATGGCCACCCACTCATTTACATGATACTTGGTCATCAGTATGGCCGCTACCGCTCCGGAAAATCCGGCTACATAACCGACTGAAAGGTCTATGTGGCAGATTATGAGAATGATCGTCATTCCTATTGCCATTACAGCAACGTAACCTGCCTGATTAACGAGATTTGCAATATTACGTGCCTGGAGGAACCCGCCCCCTGTTTGAATCGTGAAGAATGCCATTATGCATATGAGCGCAATATACATCATGTAATCACGGATATTGTTTTTTACCAGGCTTACCACTTCGCCGCCCAGCCCGGCCTTTGTTCCATCATTCATTTTTGATTTTAATGGTGCTGTACTATCCATTTTCCGACCTCCTTATGATCTGACTGCCATAGCCATGACTTTTTCTTCTGTTGCCTCTTCTGCCGAGAGCTCTCCTGCTATCACACCTTCTGACATGACATAGAGCCTGTCGCTCATTCCCAGTACCTCCGGCAGCTCAGAGGATATCATAATGATGCTCATTCCCTGCTCCACCAGCTTGTTCATCAGCGAATAGATCTCGTACTTTGCACCTACATCTATTCCTCTGGTAGGCTCATCCAGGATAAGAACATCCGGCTTTGCAAACATCCATTTTGCCAGCTGGACTTTCTGCTGGTTTCCACCGCTTAAGTTTCCTACTTTCTGCTCTATCGACGGTGCTTTTATATTTATGGAATCCTTATAGCCGTTGGCTACATTGATCTCTTCATTTTCATTTATCGCCAGACCATTTACCAGTTCCTCAAGATTTGCGATCGTTATGTTGTACCTGATGTCCTGCATCAGTATCAGGCCATTGCCTTTTCTGTCCTCTGTTACATATGCAAGCCCTTTCTTTATCGCTTCTTTAGGATGTTTGAAACGGACTTTCTCTCCTTTCAATATAAACTCACCTGAAGTGATCTTGTAACCTGTCGGATTGCCGAAAAGACTCAGTGCCAACTCCGTTCTGCCGGCTCCCATAAGTCCCTGAAGACCTACAATCTCGCCTTTCTTTACATTTATATTGATGTGATGCAGTATCTCGCGGTCCTTTGAAGGATCAAATACGGTCCAGTCCTTAAGCTCCAGTGCCACATCTCCGGGTTCCTTCTTTTCACGCTTCGGATAGATATTATCCATTTCCCGGCCTACCATGTGCTTTATTATCTCAGCTTCCTCTATCTGTCTTTCAGTGGCATCCAGAGAGCAGATGGTAGCACCGTCCCTGAGTACAGTGATCGTATCTGCTATCGCTGTAATCTCTCTTAATTTATGGGATATCATTATGCAGGAAACGCCCTGGGACTTCAGTTCCTTTATAAGTCTTAAGAGATTCTGGCTGTCGTCCTCATTAAGTGACGCAGTTGGCTCATCCAGGATGAGCAGCTTTACATTTTTACTGAGTGCCTTGGCAATCTCCACCAGCTGCTGGTTGCCTACGCCAAGCTCCTTAACTTTCATGGAAGGATCAGCCCTTAAGCCTACCTTATCAAGCATCGCTTTTCCCTGTACGATGGTCTCGTTCCAGTCTATTGCTCCGCCTTTCATTATTTCATGTCCAAAGAAGATGTTTTCGTAAAGGCTAAGCTCCGGAACCAGTGCGAGTTCCTGGTAGATTATCACGATTCCCCTGCCTTCACTGTCCGCTATCCTCTTAAACTTCTGTACTTCGCCGTCATAGACTATGTCACCTGTATATGTTCCGTAAGGATATACACCGGATAAAACCTTCATGAGTGTGGATTTTCCCGCACCGTTCTCGCCGACAAGACAGTGGATCTCGCCTCTCTTAACCTTGAAATTAACATTGTTCAGAGCTTTAACACCGGGAAATTCTTTTACTATTCCCTTCATTTCAAGTATGTAATCGCTCATAAAACCTCCTTGAGAAATACACCGGTAACTGTTCAGAACCTGTCGGTTCTTCAGCTTACTGCACCGGCCCTTTTAAGGCCGGTGCACTTAGTTTATACATTACTGTAAGCCGGTGAATTCTGATGCATCATAGTAGCCTGATTCGATCAGTGCCTGCATTACGTTGTCCTGTGTTACTACAACGATCGATGTCTGCTTTGCAGGAACGTCGATCTTTTCATTGTTGTAGGTAGTATCTGTTGCAGGTGTCTTTCCGCCCAGGATATCCACTGCCATTGCTACAGAGTCTGCTGCAAGTGTTCTGGTATCCTTGAATACAGTCATGGACTGCTTTCCATCGATGATGTACTGAACGGATGCCTTTTCGGAATCCTGTCCTGTAACCACATAGCTGGTTACATCCTTATCTGATGCGAATACGTCTGCTATGGAGCGGGCTGTACCGTCATTGGGTGCAAGTACGAGCACATCGCCCTTCATGTCTGCGCCTACTGCAGTGAGGTTAGCCTCTGCCTTTGACTTTGCTACATTGAAATCCCAGTCTGTCGTAACCTGACCGATTATCTTGCCTACCTGCTCTCTGGAAAGGTCGGCTGAATCCTTAAGTGCCTCAGCTTCGCTTGAGTTTGCGATCGTAAATGTTCCGTCAGCAACCTTGGGCTGAAGTACGCTCCATGCTCCCTCGAAGAAGATGAATGCGTTATTGTCTGTTGATGCACCGGCATAGAGGTAAAGGGGTATACCGCTTCCTGCCGGTGCGTTATCTATAAGGTACTGTCCCTGGGCTTCACCTACTGCAAAGCTGTCGAATGTTACATAGTAATCAACCGCATCGGTTCCTGTAATGAGACGGTCATATGCGATTACCGTTACACCTGCTTCCTTTGCTTCTTCAACTGCTGCCGATGCTGCTGCACCATCCTGTGCACAGATGATAAGTACATCTATGCCCTTGGAGATCAGTGTTTCAACATTGGTCTTTTCAGTCGCCGAAGATCCCTGGCTGAACAGTACCTGGTTTGTGAATCCTGCATCGCCGAGGATGGTTTCGAACTGCTTCTGATCCTGCAGCCATCTGGGTTCATCCTTTGTGGGAAGTACTATGCCGACCTGAATATCTCCCGATGCACCCTTATCCTCTGTTGCGGTCTGGGTATTTCCGCCTGCATCATTGCTGCCGCTGTTTCCGTTACCACCGCTTGTACAGCCTGTTGCAAGACCGAAAGTCATAACTGATGCAAGTGTCATCCCGATTAATCTTTTCCCAAATTTTTTCATATCTTTTTTTCCTCCTTAGATATTGTTTTTTGTAACCGTTTCCCGAACAGTTACGTGTGCTTTATTGGGTTAAGAAAAATATAACACAGGGTATACTTGAATAAATTGCCACTTACTTTGATTTTTTGTTTTGATAAAAATACAAAATAAAAAAATAGCATAATTTTGTCTTCAGAGAGTCTAGACAAAATTGTGCTATAAATCTGTGCTAATAAATTAATATGCCTACTGTTTTCCCACACCGATAGCTCACCTACCGGTGGGGTCGTAAATATAAAATAAACTTCCCACTCACAGAACTAGACAGAACGACACTCGCAAACATTTCGGAACGATCACGATGCGTTTTTAGCCGAGTGGAAATCCAGCGCTTACTGTCCCTTAGTATACGGCACAGGGTTGCGAGACGTCACATGTTTTTTGTGTCGGCTCGCATGTGACGAATACTTAGGGACAGTTAGCGATTAGTTTCACGAGGCGAGTTTGAACGGAATTAGTAATTGTGCATCCTCGGCGGATGATGCCATACATGAAAGCATTATCCGCCGAGAATGCTACAATTACTTTATTCCGTTCAATTTCGCATCGGTTCCGAAATAGTTGCGAGTGTCGTTCTGCTTTCCACAGACTGCATGTGGGAAGTTTAACTACCTACTCCTCTTTCCCATCCTTGTATTCAGATGGGGTTACGCCAACATTCTTCTTGAATGTCCGGCTGAAATAATTTGGATCCGTATATCCTATCTCCATGCAGATTTCCTTCATACTCTTATTGGAGTTACGCAGCAGCTCTTTTGCTTTCTCCATCCGCACATCAGTAAGGTATTCAATAAAATTCTTACCTGTACGCTTTTTGAAAAGCTTGCTGAAATAGTAGGGGCTTAGCTGAAGTTCCTTGGAAACATCATCAAGTATCAGGTCCTTGGAATAATTCTGCTCTATGTAGACCTGTGCATCGTGTATCAGGTCTACGGTATTCTCCTCCTTACGGCTTAAGATATTACGGCAGACATCTTCTATCTTCGAAATGAACCAGCCATAGATTTCATCAATTGTCATCATTCCCGTCACGGTATTAAGGTATGAGCTGCGCATGCTGAACCTGTATGTCATACTGCCATTATCAAAACCTGCCTTCTCTGCACGCAGTATGAATTCAAGTGCTTTCAGCCTGATATCGTCCATATTGCCCGAATGTCTTTCCGCCATCCAGTCAAAAAATGATCTTGCATAAAACTGTGCCCTGTTGAAATCGCCTTCTTCTATATATTTAAAAAGGGCAACTTCTGTCTCGATGGGATAGTCATCCTCAAACTCCGGAAACATACGGGTGTCCTTCACATGTATTACCGAATTGCTGGCATTGTAGGTCAGGGAATGTGTTGCCTCGCTGTATGACTCCGAAAGCCGGCCCAGCTCATGCACTGCGCCTATGCCCACGCGGAATCTTGCGTCAAACATATGCTGCATCTCCCGTACCATCTTCCTGGCATTTTCTATACAGCTAATACGGAACTGATACTCTTCATCCTGCGCCGGCATAGGACAGGGAACAAATATGAGTATCGTATTTCCCATCATCGTGCCCACGCAGCAGTGAAAGAAACTTTTTATAGCATCCTTGATCTTTGTATATTCCTTCTGAAGCCTTACGCTGGTTCCTATTGGATTTGCCATCCGGTCTTTATTCCCCGACTCACCGAACTGCAGCGCCATTATGTATCCGGCATTTTCCTCTATCCCCAGAAGCTTTTTGAAATTCCCCATTTCTTCATCACTCTGGTTTCCGTACAGAAGTGAATAGATAAAACCGTTTTCTATTATGGGAGTTACGATCTCCAGCTTTTCCCTGTTTTCCAGATCCTCGCGGCGTCTGTTCTTCATCAGATCCACTTTCATCATGGCCTTCTTCAGCACCCTTACGATCTGCTCCTTATCCACGGGTTTGTTCAGGTATTCAAGCACGCCAATATCAATGGCATCCTTCGCATAATCGAACTTAAGAAAAGCGCTGACAACTATAAATATCGTATTGTCATTTCCCTGCCTGATCTCACGCATAGCTTCAATACCGTTTATCCCCGGCATCTGAATATCCATGAACACAATATCCGGCCTGAAATATTCTGCCATTTCAATGACCTTCCTGCCGGTATTCACGCACTCCACTATACACTCATCCCGGAAATTTTTATCTATTATGAAACGGAGCCCGTCAGTAACTATGCTCTCATCATCCGCTATAAGAATCTTGTACATTTCTCCTCCATCTCAGTGTTTGGTGCATTTATAACGCTTTATTATATATTTATGCTTCCAATATAAAAAATATCATCTGGGAATATACAGTGCGATTTCTGTACCCATGTCCTTTTCCACGCTGGTGATCTCTATCACATTTTCCCTGTCATAGAATACACGCAGTCTGGTGATAACATTGTCGAGTCCCACTCCCCCCTGCATTTTCTCACTGTCATCTTCATTGAGTTTATTGTTCAGTATACGCTCTATCACAGCATCAGGAATACCCACTCCGTTGTCACGTACGGATATAACTGTGCTGTCTCCTTCCGAATATACCGATAGGTCTATCTTTTTTTCCCACTCAACATCTCTCAGTCCGTGCTTAATGCAGTTTTCAACTATGGGCTGCAGTATCATGGACGGTACAGCTGTCTGCAGCAGCTTTTCATCCACATCCGCATTGTAATGGATCTCACCGGCAAAGCGCACGTTTATGATGTAGATATAGTCATCCACAATCTTCAGTTCTTCGCTTATGGTGGATATCCCTTCGGAATTCTTTATCCTGTATCTGAAAAAGTCCGCCACCCTCAGAATGTAACTATAGGTCCGGTCTGCTTCCTCAAGCATAGCCAGCTGTGCGCCCGCATTCAGGGTATTGAACAGAAAGTGTGGGTTTATCTGAGCCTGCAGGTATTTAAGCTGCGCTTCTTTGGCAGATGCTTCCATACGGATCGACTTTTCCCTTAGTCGGCTCTCTGATTCCACGCTTGCCTTAAACTGCCTGATATATTCCTTCAGACTCGTTATCATATTGTTGAAAGCACTGCTGACAATACCGATTTCATTGTAGTCGTGGATTTCGGAAATCGCCACATCAAGGTTTCCCTCGCCCACCTCATTTGCCACACGGGCAAGTTCCTGCAGGGGACGCATAAGCCTACGTAACAAAAGGTTAAGCAGCAGAATATCGAAGATTCCCATAAGAGCCAGTATGACAGAATAAATAATATTAGCCTGGTGCATGACCTCATAAATACGTTCATACTTTCCCGAGTTTTCACCAAAGCTCTTTGTGTTCAGATCTGCCATATAGGATATCAGATGTTCATAGTCTCTCACCGAAATAGCATAATCTTCCTGATACCTCACTACGTCTCCGCTCCGCTTTGAAAGAATAGCCGTATTAGTGGAACGAACATACCTGGTAGAAAGATTGACTATGGCTTTTTCCCGCATCTCCTGCTCTGTCAGTTCTCCCTCATGCTTAAGGGACTCGACAATGATCTTATATTCAGCCATATCTTTATAAAACTTATTGAGGCCGCTCTCATCTTTGGTATTAATATAATCATCAAGTTCAAGCTGTATGCTGTCCAGCAGTCCGCGCATATCCGTAAGCTTCCTGTTGCCGTCATATGCGCTGTCCATATTATCTATAAGATCACGCATTCCGCTGAAAATATAAAGGTTGACCAAAAGAATCGACGCAAAAGTCAAAAGGAAGATACAGATTATCTGGTTCTGAAGTTTTACAGGTTTTCTACTCATCCAGATACCTCCCTATGTTACCCGATGTGATCATAATGCTTTCCACGGTTATATGATCCCTTGTAACACCGGAATCGATATATCCGTTCAACGTATCAACACACTCCATTCCCGTCTGGTCCGCATCAATATAAACCAGGGCAGATATCTCTCCGTTGGAAACCGCACGGAGCAGAGATTCATTTATACCATATCCTATAATCTGGGAACTTCCCGCCAGATCATGGTCCATTACAGACTGATAAACGATCTGGGTGGTATACTCGGTAGGACATAACAGCATATCGATATCCATTTCTTCATCCGTAAGCATCTCAGCCACAAGATCCATAAGGCGGAAATTCGGCATATCGGTTATGTCTTCCGTAATAATGTTTATATCCAGATGGTTACCTTCATTCTGCAGAGTATCAGACAGCCCCGCCATAAAGCGGTCATTATCATCGCTTTCCACAAGCACTGCTATATTAAGCTTCCTTGCACCTGCAACAGCAATGATGCTTCTTGCATATGTTCTTCCCACATCATAAACATCCGGTTCAATGAATGTCTTCCTCAGGCTGTCCGGACAATCCGAAAGAACAGTGACAACAGGAATCTCAGCCACAGACGCTCTTTCAACAGCGTCAGCTATATCTTTTTCTTCCTGCGCACCTACAATGATCCCGTTCACTCCCATGGCAACGGCCATATCTATACGGTCTGCATACGAACTGTCGCTTTCATCACCGGTATCCAGGGCCTCCACATACACTCCGGATTTCCTGCCGTATTCACCGGCTGCATCATTTATTATTTCAAGCATTCTTGAATCGCCGGTATCACCGACAAAGACATAATGATAACGGTACTTCTGTTCATCCGTAGACACATTTGCCACCTGCATCCGCAGAAAAACAAAAGCCGATACTATCATCATAAATAGAATAAATATTATGACCAGACTCCTTATGGTATGGAAATCTGTTTTTTTTGAAGTCCGGCCATGAACTTTTTCCTGATCTGATCTCTGAGGCATCTGGTAAAACCGTTTTATCAGCGTTTGATAATGTCACAGATCTTATGAACCGTTTCCTCCTCCAGATCTGCATACATGGGTATTGTAAGTATCCCGGCCGCAATGCGCTTTGCATTTTCCAGGCCTGAGTCATCATACTTCCCTTTATAACATTCATAATCAGTTATGAGGGGATAGAAATATTTTCTGGGATAGATCTTTTCCGCAGCCAGGCGGCTAAAAAGCTCATCCCTGTCTGCACCATATTCTGCCGGATCCACATATATGGGGAAATATGCATAATTCTTCTCCAGGCCTTCCTGGGGGCTGCACAGCTTTATCCCCTTTACATCCTGCAGTTCTGACATATAAAGCTCATATATATTTTTCCTCTTTGCGATCTCCTCATCCAGGTGGCGGAGATTGCATATACCCATGGCAGCCTGGAACTCGCTCATCTTGGCATTTGCTCCCACCTCGGCTAACTGCTCATCTTCACGTATGCCAAAATTCTTCAGGTTGTACATACGCTTTCCGATATTTTCGTCATCGCAAACAATGGCACCGCCCTCTATGGTATTGAATACCTTTGTAGCATGGAAAGACAGCATGGATGCATCACCGTAGGCTGCAACGCTTTTTCCCTTATATACTTCCCCGAAAGTATGAGCCGCATCATAGATGACTTTCAGTCCGTGCTTTTTTGCGATCCTGTCTATCTCTTCCACATCACAGACATTGCCGTATACATGCACCGGAACAATGGCACGGGTTTTATCCGTAATAAGAGACTCTATCTTACTCACATCCATCGTGTAATGCTCAGGCTCTATATCACAGAATACAGGGGTAAGGTTATTGCGCACTATCGCGTGGGTAGTTGATGAAAAGGTAAAGGGAGTGGTGATCACCTCGCCATCCATTTCAAAAGCCTGCAGCGCAAGCTCAAGGGCCATATGACCATTGGTAAAAAGCTCCACGTGATCCACATGCATAAAATCACAGAGCTGCTTCTGTAACTCTATATGCTTTTCTCCCATATTGGTAAGCCAATGGCTCTCCCATATGGGACGGATTTCTTCCATGTACTCCTCAAAAGGCGGCATTGATGAGCGTGTTACGAATGTAGTTTTATCCATATCGATCCTCCACGATGATCACTTAAAAATATGTCCTATATTCAGGCATTATCTGTCACGAATGCACAATAGCCAAATGCGTTCACTACAATTATATGATATCCGTGCCACTTAGTGTACCTCTTTAATGCTGCTTGACGGATATCACCAACGAAGTACCTGAACCGGGGCGAGCTCTTGTTTTTGTGCATTTTTAACAATAAACAAGTGTATTTATTATAGTTCTATCGTCATTTTAACAATGTTTTAACCCCATGTTAACAATTTGTTCATATTTTTATTTTATCATATAGACAGTTAAGAAAGTTCAAATTGTTTTCATAGTTTTCGTGCCCGGGTGGAGTCATCACCGTCCGGGCACACCTCCTTTTATAGGGGTTTTACCGGGATTTCCGGGACAGGAACATCAGATATCCTCCTCCAGCACACTCATTTCCATATGGTCAAAATCAATCTCGGAAATAAAGCTGTCTGCAGTGAAACGAGTCTTTGATGATCGTTTAAACTCTTTTACATTTTTATCAAGCCAGATGGGAATATCCAGATCAAATTCGTGACAGGCATCCTCAAGGGAATTGAAAACCTTGTGGGTACGGGTATCATCTTCGTTTCGCTCGATGACAGTCTGCTTTATCAGATGTGCATTTTTCCATATACGGAACCAGATTCTCATATCTATAACTCGCTAATCATTTGAACCGGGTAATTTACGAAGCATATGTATAAATTTTGCAGGCGCGTAACTAAGGCTTATCCGTCAGGGACAAATAAGCTATGATGCCGTTTTGCATCCCGGCGAACCTGTGCAAATCGATAGCGGGCGACTGAAGTTTTGCAAGAACTTCGACGTCGCAACGCTTTCTAGCATCACCCACAGGACTGTCTGCTGCCGCCTTCACTTTCACCGTCACGGAGCATGCGCTGCATGGTCTTCCATCCAAGGGTTGCACACTTCACACGGGCAGGCATATGGGAAATATCCTCAAGGGAAGCCGCCTCATCAAGAGATTCGATCTCTTCGGGAGTAGCAGTACTGCGTACCATGTTCATGAATTTCTCCGCATATGCGAGAGCCTCTTCCTTTGTGCTTCCGATTATCAGATCAAGCATCATGTCTGCAGATGCCTGGGAAATGGCACATCCGGAGCCGTTAAAACATCCATCCGTCACTATGTCATTTTCATCCAGCTTAAGCTGCAGATATATATCGTCGCCGCAGCTCGGATTCACACCGTTAAGTATCATTGACGGCGACTCCATATCACCCTTATGCGTAGGGTGAAGATTATGTTCATTGACTATTTCCCTGTATAAATTCTTAAGCTCCATATCCCAGCCAGCCTCTTACTTTCTTTACCGCTTCAACAAATCTCTCTGCTTCTTCTTCCGTATTGTAAAAATATACGCTTGCCCTTGCAGTAGCCCTGAACTCCATCTTAAGCCTTTCCTGCATGAATTCCATAAGTGGCTGCGCACAGTGATGTCCCGCGCGGACAGCGATATGCTCATCATCCAGCACGGTTGATATATCATGGGGATGGCAGCCGTCTATGTTGAAAGTGACTATACCCGAATGCTTCGTCACATCGTCACTGCCATATACATGCACATAAGGAATAGACTTAAGTCCCTCGTACACTATCTTTGTGACCTTATTCTCCTGCTCCTCTATGGCATCAAAACCGATGCTGTTCAGGTACTCTGCTGCCGCTGCCATGCCTGCAGCCCCTGCAGCATTTACGGTTCCCGCCTCAAACTTGTGGGGAAGCTCCGCATAAGTTGCAGAGTCACGCTTTACATATTCTATCATCTCACCGCCGCTAAGGAAGGGAGGCATCTTCTCAAGCAGTTCCATGCGCCCGTACAGTGCACCTATTCCCATGGGACCTAACATCTTGTGCCCGGAAAATGCCAGAAAATCAGCACCGATCTCCTTCACATCCACTTTCATATGGGGAACACCCTGCGCTCCGTCAGCCACCATCACACCACCATTTGCATGAACCAGTTCAGCAGCCAGCTTCACGGGATTCTTTACTCCCAGCACGTTAGAAACAAGCGCCATTCCGATAAGCTTAGTCTTTTCGGTAACACAGCTCCTAAGATTTTCTTCCGTAATAGTACCGTCATCTTCAGGCTCGATATATTTGAGCACTGCCCCGGTGGATCTTGCCACCATCTGCCAGGGCAGTATATCGCTGTGGTGCTCCATTACAGTGATCAATATCTCGTCACCCTCATGCAGATTGTTAAGGCCATAGGAATATGCCACGAGGTTCAGCGCTTCGGTAGCATTGCGCACAAAAATGATCTCTTCGTCATGCTCTGCACCTATGAATCCCGCCATTGCATGCCTTGACTTCTCATAAATATCCGTGGCCCCTACGCTCCACTCATACAGACCTCTTAAAGGATTTGCATTGGTGGTGCGGTAAAAATTTTCTATCGCCTCAAGCACCTGCACCGGTCTCTGGGAAGTAGCCGCATTATCAAAATAAATATATTCGGGATTGTCTGCAAGTATGGGAAAATCCCTGCGTATTGAATTTACATCCATCTATCTGTTCCATTCCGGCCCGTTTCATCCCCGGACCTTTTTACTGTTTATGTCCTGCGCACTCTTAAGAATGTCCGGACACTGCTCACAACAAACGGTGTCATTATAACATCTTTTGTTTGCCACGACAAATCCAGTGATTTTATATGCGATAATTCAATACTTTCATTTTCAGATCCTGACGATCTCCGTAGCTGCCTTTTCCCGGAATCTGACATCATGCTCCACAAACAGCATTGTGGGATTGTATTTCAGTATCAGTTTTTCAATCTGCATTCTTGAAAATACATCAATATAATTAAGTGGTTCATCCCACATATACAGATGAGCAGGCGTGATCAGGCTTGCTGCAATGAGAACCTTTTTTTTCTGCCCCTCGGAATACTCCCTCATATCCTTTGCAAACTGCTCCCTTCCGAAATCAAGATTCCTTAACACAGCCAGGAAAAGACTCTCATCAAGCCCTCTCTTACAGGCAAACTCATGGAGAGAGCCATAAAGGAAAGAAGTATCCTGACTGACATAGGATATTGTCATGCCGCCTGCGACTTCAAAATCCCCGGATATAAGCAGTTCCGGATCTGTCCCGTATTCCGGCAGGTCTAAAACATTAAGAACAGCTTTCAGTATACTCGACTTACCGCACCCGTTGTTTCCCGAAATCACCAGCCTTTCCCCTCTTTTTACCTGAAAATCAACTCCTGAGAAAAGTTCCCGTCCGGCAGACTTATACTTAAGTGACAGGTCTTTTGCATTTATCAAAATTTCCTTGTGAAATTTAAGCGGCTGTATCTTAAGATCAGTCACGCGCTCTATATCGTTAAGCAGACCTTCCTTTTCTTCGATTTCTCTTTCCATCCGCATCTCATAGGACTTCACTCTGGACTGCATCTTTTTGGTCTTGGCACCGATATAGGATCTTGTGGATATATTTCTCTCCGGCTCCTTAACGGGGTCGAAGCCGATTTTTGTGTTTTCGTTCTTTTCAGCCCAGCGGCTGCTCCTGTCTGCAGCACTTTTAAGTTTGCCTATTTCCTTTAGATGCTTTTCATTTTCAGCCAGTCTGTACGCATCCTGCTTCTCCTTATTCTCCCACCATGAAGAGAAGTTTCCCGCCTGCACTTCTATTGTCGACCGGTTCAGTACAAGCACATGGTCACATACCCGGTCTAACAGATCCCGGTCATGAGAAACAAGGATAAAGCCCTTCTTGGAAGCAAGATACTCTTTTACTGCCCCCCTTGCCCTGCTGTCAAGGTGGTTTGTAGGTTCATCAATCAAAAGGAACTCGTTTTCCCCTGCAAAAAGAACTGCCAGCATCACCCTCGTCCGCTCACCAAAACTAAGACTCCCAAAAGGCCTGTACAGACATTCGGCATCCATTTTTATCTGATCCATCTGAATGAGCACCTGCCATATTTCTGCCTGGGGCTTCCAGACTTCGATAAGGTCTGATGCCGTTCTTTCCATATCTCTGGCTGATACAGGATAAGGAAAATAGTCAAAAGCAGTATTTGATGTAATGCTTCCGCTATAGGGATATTTTCCCAGCAAAAGCTTCAGAAAAGTAGTCTTTCCTTTTCCGTTCCTGCCGATAAATCCCAGCCTCCAGTCAGTATCGATATTAAAAGTTACGTTTTCAAAAACATCATCTGCACTTCCGTCATATGCGAAAGTCAGATTATTCACTTGTATCTGTGACATATATATCCTCCTTTCATATCCCCCGCAGCCAAGCTGCCCGGTGATGCGTTGCCGGTCAAACAGACTTGTATGCGGGCATGCAGCCCGCTTGCCACAGTACAATTCACGGAGTCGTTCATGTAAACATGACTCCCCGTGAATTGCCCTGTGCCCAAGCAGACTGCCTAACGGCAGTCTGCTTGACCGTCTTATCGCACAAAAAATCCACTCCATACCGGAGTGGATCACATATACAAATGAAGACTTAAAATATGCCGAAATGCACACAAAACCACTTCTGCTGGCTTCAAAATGAATACGATAATCCAATCCGGCATACACAAACAGACCTTTAAAGTCCTAGTTAATTGCTTGTATTTACCAAATCTGATTATCTGTTCTTCATTTCCTCACCTACACACTCTGTGCGCCTTTCTCTATTATGTTTGAGAGAATAACACTTTTGGAATAATAAAGCAATATGAAAATAAAAATCAAAGCTGTCTTCAGTGACTTCCGCTGGGGCATGCTTTACAGTCACCGCTGCAATTTGAAAAAATCCTGTCCACGTAAGAATCGGCTGCCGCTCTTATCTCTCCGTTAGGAATGAGCCTCGTCACTCTTGAAATATTGGACCTTATCATCATTTCTCTGGCAGCACGTTCATCAATACCCCTTGTCTCCATGTAGAAGAGCATCTCATCCGAAATCTTTCCGGCTGATGCAGCATGTCTTCCGTTCACCTTTTCTTCCTCACCAAGGATCAGGGGGATAGCCTTATTTACAACATTTCTGCCGAGCATGAGGATATTTTCCTCCTCGTCACCGTCAGCGCCCACGGAACCTTTTCTGAAATCAAGGGTTTCCCTGGAAGCTTTGTAAGAGCCATCAAGCATCACACCGTTAAACCGCATCACGCCTTCGCTCTTTTTCCCTTTAAAAACATCAGTGTAATTTATATCGGTAAGGCTGCCGCCGGCTGCAACAAATCCCAGATCAGCCCTGAACCTCGACTCATCACCAATCTGATCTATATATGTACCAAGGTATGACTTCTCCGAACCAAGGGAAAGCTCTGTATAAGTAAATTCCGAATTTTCGGCCAGCCTGCTCCCCATATCATTAAAATATAAGAATTTGGACGGCAGGCACTGCACTTTTATGAGGTGAAGCTTTGCATTCCTGCCAAGTATAACTCTGGTCTGAGTACCGGCAAATCCATTGGTTGCACCCTGCTCTGAATCCATATACTGGATGATGGTGATCTCACTGCCCTCACCGATCCTTATAAGCGTGGTATCGATATCCTCTGCCCCTGTGGGATAAGTGTAATGAAGATATACCGGATCCTTTATCTTTGTATTGGCAGGCAGCTCCATCACGCGGGCCGGCACGCCTGTCTTTACGATCAGCCGGTCTATATCAGCACCCATACCGGTAGGAAATACCTGTTCCTGATACATGGGATACTTTCCTGCCACATACTCTTCACGCTTTATCTCCATGCCCTCAGCTTCATAACCCTTCAGAAGCCCGGCAGGGCTGACACCTTCCGTAACTTTCATTTCTTCCGGAAACTGAGGCTTAACCAGATATGCCGGATGGGAAGCTTTGGCAATAGCTTCTATCGTAGCCTCCGAAACCTCCATCTCCACATCATTGAGCTTATCCCTGTACCAGGTAAGTACCGGAAGGTGGTTTACGGTATATGTATCTTTTCTATCATTCTTTATATCCATGCTTTTTTTATCCGTTTCCAATGCTCTTTAAAAACATTCTGGTGCAGCCTGCACCACCTGCTGTCACAATCTTATGCGCTGTATTTTCTGCAACCGAAAAAGCAAAAAGTTATAAACTACCCCTGCTCCATCTCGAGCTTGATCAGGTTGTTCATCTCGGCTGCATATTCAAGGGGCAGCTCCTTGCTGACAGGATTTGCAAAACCGCTTACTATCATTGCCCTTGCATCAGCTTCCCTTATTCCCCTGCTCATCAGGTAGAATACAGCCTCGTCATCAATCTTACCGATCTTTGCCTCATGTCCCACATCAGCCTTATCAGTACGGATATCCATAGCCGGTACCGTATCAGACCTGGAAATACTGTCAAGCATAAGGGATCCGCAGTTTACTGAAGCCTTTGAACCTTCCGCAGTGCTTCTTATTTCCACGCTGCTGCGGTATGTGCTGATTCCACCGCTCTTACAGATGGACTTGGTATCTATGAAGGAAGATGTGCCCTTTCCGATATGCACCATCCTTGCGCCTGTATCCAGGTTCTGTCCCTTTCCTGCGAAAGTCACGCCGGTAAATTCCGCGTGGGAATTGTCACCCTTAAGTATGGATGTAGGATAGAGATATGACTCATGGGACCCGAAGGACCCGGATATCCACTCAACCGTTCCACCCTCCTCGCAGATGGCACGTTTGGTATTCAGGTTATACATATTCTTGGACCAGTTCTCTATGGTCGAATATCTTAGATGTGCATTCTTCCCAACAAAAAGCTCAACGCAGCCGGCATGAAGATTGGCTACATTGTACTTAGGCGCTGAACATCCCTCTATGAAATGTACATCGGCATCCTCGCTGACTATGATAAGGGTATGCTCAAACTGTCCTGCACCGGGTGCGTTCAGTCTGAAATATGACTGCAAGGGTATGTCTACCTTTACTCCGGGTGGAACATATACAAAGGATCCGCCGGACCATACCGCGCCGTGAAGCGCTGCAAACTTATGATCCGTAGGGGGCACCAGTTTCATGAAATGCTCCCGCACCATTTCTTCAAATTCACCGGTAAGCGCCGACTCCATATCCGTATATATAACGCCCTGCTTTGCCACATCCTCGCGGACATTGTGGTAAACCAGCTCAGAGTCGTACTGTGCACCTACACCACCGAGACTCTCTCTTTCCGCCTGAGGTATGCCCAGCTTGTCAAAAGCATTCTTTATATCTTCCGGAACATCCTCCCAGGACGCCTTCATATCAGTCTTCGGTCTTACATAGGTGACGATCTTTTCCATATCAAGACCGTCAATGGGCGGGCCCCACTTGGGAACCTTCAGCTCATTGTATATCCTCAGGGACTTAAGCCTGAAATCCAGCATCCATTCCGGGTCATGCTTTGTCTCAGAGATTTCCCTGACTATCTCTTCCGTCAGTCCTTCATCAACTTTGAAAAAGTCTTCCTCGCGTTCCTCATCCTTAAAGTCGTAAAGCCCGCGCTCCACATCTTCAAGAATGATGCCGGAATCCCCTTCATCTATATCTATTGGTGTATCTTTTCTTGCAATATCCGTCATATGTATTTCTCGAATCCGTTTGTATTTATCTCATCTATCAGCTCTGAACCGCCCTCGGCGGCAATCTTTCCTTTAACGATCACATGAGTGCGATCCACATTCAGAGCCTCAAGTATCCTAGTGTTATGGGTAATGATAATAAGTGAACCGCCCTGCTTTGAAAAAATCTCCACTCCCTTAGACACAATACGCACAGCATCTACGTCGAGACCTGAATCCGTTTCATCAAGTATGGCAAGCTTCGGCTTAAGCATAAGGAGCTGGAATATCTCTGCTTTCTTCTTTTCACCGCCGGAGAAACCCACATTCAGGTCACGCTCAACAAATGCCTCATCCATATCAAGAAGCTTGCATGTCTCCTCCAGTTCTTTTTTATACTGGAAGATCCTTACAGCCTTGCCGGTTCTTTCCCTCATGGCACTTCTTAAAAAAGCTTCGAGGGTAAGCCCCGGTACCTCCAGGGGATTCTGGAAAGACATAAACAATCCTTTCTTGGCACGCTCATTAGCTGCCATCTTCGTTATGTCCTCTCCGTCAAAGATAATTGAACCGTCCGTCACTGAATATGCCGGACTTCCCATGATAACATTTCCAAGTGTGGATTTGCCCGCACCGTTAGGTCCCATGATGACATGTGTGGAACCTGCTTCAACATTCAGATCGATACCTCCCAGTATCTCACCTGTCTCTATTCCTGCTTTTAAGCCTTTAATCTCAAGTAATGACATATATCCTCCCGTTTCACAAAACAATCTTCTTTCGGGTTAAACACACAGAGCCTATTATAATGCCCTTTGTATCTTTTTTACAGTATGTTTTTACTTAACTATACTCTTCGGTTTCACGTGCTCTCTTTCTGACACCCAGAATATATATAAGCATCACCAATGCCCACTCCGCTGTATATACCACCAAAGGGATCACAGACGTAAATCTTGTAAGAATGAGACCTGCTACCAAAGACAGGCCTATAAAGATAAAGTACATCAGATGTGCAAGATATGCCTCATCTTCATCAACTGTATACTTCTTCCTGAGTCCCACAAATCGGAGTACCAGAACCGGTATCAGGCTCGCCAAAAAAACTATGACAAAATAGATCACGAAGACAATTAAGAAAAGTACACCAAGCATTAGGTTTCCTGCCGTTCCCAGCATAATAACTGCAAAGGTGACATCAGACCCGTCTACATATACATCCTTAACATCGCTAACATCCAGAAATGCACCTTTCATATTGTCCGGGACAGAAAACTCGTAAGCAAATCCCACAGACAGATATGTACACCAAACAAGGATTAGTGCCAAAAATACAAGTCTTACCCTTGCCGAAGTGTCCAGACGTTTTATTTTTTCTACGATACTGCTCATAGCAGCGCGATTGTCTGCCTTGCTATAGCCAGTTCTTCATTAGTAGGAACCACCATTACAGTAATGGAGGAATCCTTCGTAGAAGCGATCACTTCCTCACCGTGAGTTTTGAACTTTTCCTTGTCTACCTTTACACCCATAAATGCAAGATGATCGCATACAGCAGAACGCACATCATAGTTATTCTCACCTACACCCGCCGTAAATGCAATCACATCAATACCCTGCATTGCAACAGCATAAGATGCGATATATTTTGCAACTCTGTAATTATAGGTTTCCAGGGCAGTCTTGGCCTTTTCATTTCCCGCATCTATGGCTGCGGCAATATCCCTGAAATCAGAAGATACACCGCCGGAAAGCCCCAATATACCGGATTTTTTATTAAGCACGGTGTTCACCTCTGCTGCCGATAAGCCTTCCTTTTCTCCTATATACGCAAGGATGGCGGGATCCAGATCACCTGACCTTGTACCCATTATCAGCCCCTCAAGAGGTGTAAGTCCCATGGAAGTATCCACGCATTTGCCGTTCTTTACTGCTGAGATGGAGGCACCGTTACCCAGGTGGCACACTACTATCCTAAGCTCCTTACGGTCCTTTCCGATAAGCTCTGCAGCCCTTGCGGATACATAGTCATGGCTGGTACCGTGGAAACCGTAACGGCGGACCTTATACTTCTCATAATACTCATACGGAAGTCCGTACATATATGCCCTTTTAGGCATGGTCTGATGGAATGCCGTATCGAAAACCGCAGCCTGTGGAACTCCGGGCATATTTTTCTCACAGGCATTGATTCCTATGAGATTTGCAGGATTGTGGAGCGGCGCAAGTGCACTAAGCTCTTCTATGTCCTTTTTCACACCCTTGTCTATAAGTACGGCTTTATCGAATTTCTCGCCGCCATGAACCACCCTGTGGCCTACAGCGTCTATCTCGGAAAGGTCAGAGATCACGCCGTGGTTCTTATCTACCAGCGCATCTATTACCAGCTTAACGGCTATATTGTGATCCTCCATGGGAGTCTCGATCACAACCTTGTCCTTGCCGGCAGGTCTGTGTGTCAGCACGCTTCCTTCTATACCGATACGCTCTACAAGACCTTTTGCCAGCACGTCCTCGGTATCGGAATCTATAAGCTGGTATTTAAGAGACGAGCTTCCACAGTTTATAACCAGTACTTTCATACCATGTCCCTCCTGTATCATGTAACGCATTTATAACCGCTTGTTATATACCATTAGCCTCCTCACACCGGCAGATGGACTATAATTCTTAATATGCCTTGCCCCAATATACCATCTTCTTTGCAGGCTTTCCGCAGCATACGCACTTGTCAGAAATGCTCTCCTGCTCAAAAGGCATACAGCGGCTGGTAACCGAAAGCTCTTCCTTTATCCTGTCCTCGCAGGCCTGATCTCCGCACCACATTGCTTTTACAAAGCCTGTCTTTTCGGTAAATATTTTCTTAAACTCTTCATAGTCCGTTGCCACATAGGTCTGGGAATCACGGCGTGCCCTTGCTGCCTCCAGCATGTCTGACTGCATCTTCTCAAGGATCTCGCCAATCTTTTCCTCAAGCTCGGTGAAAGCGACATCAATCTTTTCTTTAGTGTCGCGCCTTACCACAACACACTTTCCGGCTTCAATATCCTTAGGACCTACCTCTATACGAAGAGGGATACCGCGCATCTCCTGCTCTGAGAACTTCCAGCCGGGGCTCTTATCGGTATCATCTACCTTTACCCTGAAGCCCTTCAGGATTTCCTTTATCTCATCAGCCTTTGCCAACACCCCTTCCTTCTTCTGCTGGATGGGAACGATGCACACCTGCACAGGGGCTACCTTAGGAGGAAGCACAAGACCTGAATCGTCACCGTGAACCATTATGATGGCACCGATAAGTCTGGTGGTCACTCCCCAGGATGTCTGATGTACATACTGAAGCTTGTTTTCCTTATCCGTATACTGTATGCCAAAGGCTCTGGCAAAACCGTCGCCGAAATTGTGGGAAGTTCCGGACTGAAGAGCCTTGCCGTCATGCATAAGTGCCTCTACAGTATATGTAGCTTCAGCACCGGCAAATTTTTCCTTGTCCGTCTTCTTACCTTTGATAACGGGAACAGCGCAGAATTCCTCAAGGAAATCCGCATATACATTCAGCATCTGAACTGTTCTCTCCTCTGCTTCCTCTGCGGTTGCATGTGCAGTATGTCCTTCCTGCCATAAGAACTCACGGCTGCGGAGGAAAGGCCTTGTCTCTTTCTCCCAGCGTACTACCGAGCACCACTGGTTGCACACCTGGGGCAGGTCGCGGTATGAGTGAACCGTATTTTTATAATAATCACAGAATAAGGTCTCGGATGTAGGTCTTACGCAGAGCCTGTCCTGCAGAGGCTGCTGTCCGCCCTCTGTTACCCAGGCTACTTCAGGCGCAAATCCTTCCACATGATCCTTCTCCTTCTGGAGAAGGCTCTCCGGTATGAACATGGGGAGATAAACATTTTCTACCCCCGTCTCCTTAAATCTCCTGTCCAGCTCATTTCTGAGCCTTTCCCATATTGCAAAACCTGCAGGCCTTATCACCATACAGCCTTTAACGCTGGTATAGTCAGTCAGCTCAGCCTTCTTTACTACATCCGTATACCATTGCGCAAAATCATCTTCCATTGAGGTAATAGCCTCAACCATTTTCTTTTCTGCCATTTTTCCCCTTTCTGCCGCTTTGACGGCTTTCGCATGGCGATTATTTTTCCGAACAGTTACATCGTTTACAAGGCATACGCGAGTCGTTCCAATCCCCGTAGCCTAATATTTTTAATAGTACATCTGTGATGATGACACAGCCTCATTGTATGCGCCTATGAGGCCCATTATACCCACTCCGGTCACCGCCGTTATGATCACAACAACAATAACCGCAAACAGTGATGCCAGCAATATCCACAGCAGGAACGATCTTGCAAAATTCTTTACATTAACATTCTGCGGTGCAAAAGCCAGCACAAGCATCATAATAAAGCCGACAAGAGGAATGCTGAAAAGTATCTCATACCCCAGATATCCCCACACAGAGATCGGCTTGTATTCCGGTGGAACATAATTTGCGGGATTTGGATGTGGATAGCCCTGATTATATGGCTGATTGTATGGCTGCTGAAAATTCTGTCCGCCATTGCTGGGATTCATGTTATTATCCATTGCGTCACCTCCTGCATTTCACGATTAACGCAAAGTATTATAACATAAATTCATATAGATTTATGTTTTTGTTTTTATAAGACGAAAGGTATTGTCAAATCCTTCGTAATTGGTCCTGTATCTGTGAAACGCTTCCCTGACATCGTCGGACATTTTGGGCGAAAGGACAAGCCGCTGACCGTTATCAAGGAAAATATCATCAACATTTATCCTTTCCGTATGAAGAAGCGAAACAGCCTCAAACCTTGAAGTTCTGACAAACAGGCTCTCAGGCACCATTTTCAGAAAACTGCTAATAGGCATATAAGTCTCATAGTCACCGTCAATGGTATGGAGTATGAGCTTCCTGCCACCGGTCTCCACATAAAAGATATACTGAACAAATATCTTCACCGGCTTGCGTCCGGTAAAAATCTCCACATATGTCCGGCCAAAAGTCCTGCACAGAACATTCTGCATGCATTTATCAAACAGCTCCCGTGCCACCGGTTTTTTCAGATAATAATCCGCCTGTATCTCAAATGCCTCAGACGCATATTCATTGCTTCCGGAAACCAGTACTATGACGATATCCTTGTCCTTCTCGCGGATGGTCCGTCCCAGCTCTATTCCGTTAATACCTTCCATATATATATCAAGAAAAGCCAATTGGACACCTGCCTGCCCTGAAGCAACGAACTCCTCAGCGCTTTTGTATTCAGAGATGTCAAAATAAACCAGCCTCTCTTCGGAATACTTCTCAAGAAAACGCCTGATAAGAATGCGGTCAATGTCCGAATCATCGATGATAGCCGTTTTTATCATATAATCCCCCGGTATCTTCCCCCCACAGAGGTGATTATAAGCCTTATTTGGAAAAAATGCAAAATGAAAAAGCCATATCCCACACAGGCCGGATACTATCTGCAACCTCCCCCCATTAGTTGCCAGATAACATCCGCCTTTATAAGACACGGCTTTTGAAAGCGCGCTTCCCGCTTTATATCAGACCTTTCGGGCCCTGATTTCTATCTCCCCCCGAGAAAAAATCAAAACATGCGGAAAAGCCCTTTCTCCCTCATGGGATTCATTATATGAAAGTTGTGTGTACAATTTCAACAAACCTTGCTTAAAATGCCCCATTGTTGTCTTAAAATTGCGATTCCTGCACCTCTCCCCCCTGTTATGTCCTTTTATCAGGTTTCTGCAGCGTCAAACTTTTGACCGGCGCCCGTATTTGTGCTAATATAAACGGGTTTTTAGGGGTAATCTACAAGGCATAAATTAATGAAGAGATTAATAAAAGCATTTGGATGGATATTCTTATTTATAGTGACTGCCGTGGCAGCTGTCTTCCTCACACTTTACCTGCTGATGAGGATGTTCTGCTACGGGCCGTCAGAATCTGCCCGTGACACCTTTGTATCCACTATGCTGGAGACCGGTGGCATGAAATTTGTCATATCCTGGTTCTTCACCGATGAAGAAGTAATGGAGATCACCGGTGCAAATAAGCCCGCGGAAATCGCATCAGACACTGATGCCGGTCTGGTAAATATCCCCTCTGTATCTGACGATAATGCTTCGCAGGCTGATGATGCTCAGGCCGAACCGGAGATTCCGGAGGCACTAAGCGCAGCCTATGAAGCCGATGATGACGGCGATGGACTGATACTGATACCTGTTACATCGCATACTTTTTCCGCCTCTCTTTTAGTCATCAGGGATCCTTCACGTATACACCTGTCATCTTCCTACCCATGGTCCACTGAAGCCAGAGAGCGCAACGGACTTACCGTCGGCCAGCACTGCGAACAGTCGGGCGCCATTGCCGGCATAAATGCCGGTGAATACGTGACTTCCGGAACCAACTGGGGGGGCATGCCGGTTGGAGTAGTCGTAGAAGACGGCGAGATACTTTACAATGGCCCCGGCTATGGGGACGTAATGGTAGGATTTAACGAAGACAATGTCCTTGTAGTAAAGGATGTCAGCGGAATGTCTGCCGCTTCATTCCAGAACTATGTGGCTGAAAACCGCATAACCGATGCCGCTTCATTCAAGGATATTTCCGGAGGAAATATCAATCACTTTACCAAACTCATAATAAACGGAGAAGCGGTCGAGCTCGGCGGAAAGGGTTCCGGGGCCAACCCCCGCACAGCAATAGCGCAGTGTGCTGACGGAACAGTGCTTTTCCTGTGCACTGACGGACGGGGCACAGGCGGACATTTGGGCGCTACAGGACAGGACCTCATAGACCTACTGCTGCAGTACGGTGCCGTAAATGCAGCCAATCTTGACGGGGGAAGTTCCTCTGCACTTTTTTTCAACGGAGAATATACTACGGGCTCCACACATATGTTATATGCTGACACATCAAGAAATGTGCCCACTGCATTTGTGGTAATACAATAAGCCTGATTTCATTGTAATCATTATAGGTAAGAATGGCAGACAGTATTAAAGAAAAAGAAACCGAAAAAAACAGTCCTCCCAAATGGGATGAACACCCTCGCAGAAAAAACAAACGCTCCGAGGCTTCCTTTTCGTATGATGACCTGCCGCAGGATATCCCTGCTCCCGATGATGAGGACGACTCGTCCGATATATTTTCCGATGACCGTGAGGAAGAAGCCACCGTATCTGCCACCGAAGCGGAGGATGACTCGCAGACAAGGTCTGAAAAAAAGCGCAGTTCCGTCATGTGGATCATTTATGCGGTATGGTGCCTGATTCTTGCAGCCGGAATGTTTTATACCCTTGATTATGCAAAAAAAAGTCTGACACTGTACGAAGCCGCAAGACCCGAGCACCTGATGGACAGCCTTGCAGCTTCAGTATCTGCAGACGGCCTCAGTGACCATGCTGTCCTTTCAAAATCCATGGACGGCAAAACCACCATAAGCTACAACGTAGCCGTCAATAATACAGTAAGCTGCAATTACTTTGAAAATCCCTATACCTATGTAGCGCAGCTGAATAATCTGCTGGACAGGGAACCCTTCACATACGAAAAAACAGGACAGGACTTTTCCACCGGCGCTCTGACCTATGCACTTTACGCCGGAGATCTGCATTTCGGTGATATAAAGCTTCTGCCTGACAGTTCCTATACAAAAATGAAGCTTCTGACCATGACCGACTGGGTTCCGGAAAGCATTACTATATTCAAAGAACCCGCTGACTACAGCATACAGATCGAAATTCCCGACAATTTCACGGTAACGGTAAACGGCATGCCCGTTCCCGATACATATACCGTTTCAGAGAAGGAATGCAGCAATCTTGAATTCTGTGAAAAGTATGTCAGTGTCCCCGGCACAAAAACGATCCTTATCCCCAGCTTTCAGGATGAAGCGACCGTTGATATTAAAGATTCCAATGGTGAAAGCGCTGAATACACCGTAGAGGAAGTTGCTGAAAATAATGAAAGCAATACGGAGAAGCAGCCCGCCGATAGGGACATTGATACAGATTATCCCGGCCGGTATGCATCAATGGTAGATCAGGTAAACTACAGCTGCGGCTTCCCTTCACCTAAGATGCCGGAAGACTTAAAGAATACCGTACTTGATATGACAGAAAACTACTCCCTGTTTTTTACAAGGGATCTTCCCGGTTCAACAGCAAGCATAGATCCGATCCGGTACATCTTCCCCGAAGATTCGGAATACCTGAAACTTGCGGAAACATACCGCAGGCAGGACATGGAGATAATCGTTGCGCACAGCAACACACACTTTACAAATGTTACCGTTGATGACTACACGGTTTATAACAGTGAATGTTTTTCATGCCGGGTAGCCTTTGAAAAAATAATGACCATGTACGGCAAGGAAGTCGTGGATGACACAGACAGTGTCTACTATTTTGTGATGATAGACGGAGAGTGGAAGATTGCGGACATCAGATAATAAAATCAAATACCGCAAAAAAAGAAATTTAACGGCAGCCTCAGTTTTGTTAACTGTTACACTTTCGATAGAACAGCTTACAGTCTGTGCCGGAAATATCCTCCCGCAGGGCGTTAACCCTATTATACCCAATACGCCTGTTACCGTTCCTTCAGACCTGGTACTTCCCCTGTCAGGAGCCGCATACTATACGGATACCGCCTTCCTTTCCGAAAGGTCCGACAGTGTTTTTGAGCTTTCGGATGGTTCCGTTTTATACAGTATTTCCGGTTCATATTCATATGACAGTCTTACAGGAAATGAAGACATGAATAAAACTGAAGAGTACATGGCTGAAGAGGGGACAAACAGTCCTTATGCATTCGCAACGGACAGCGACTATGAAAATTCTCTTCCGGACAGCCTTGTCCTATATAAAAATAACTCTTTGTCAGCCGCATATTCAGATGTTGATTTCTCTGTAAACGGCAGCACCATTACCATCGGTTTAAATCTTGACATAAGCGACTCCGTACTGTCATCCGCATATCCGGTTTTTACGCTTCCGGATGCGCAGTGCAGTTTTTATCCGCCGGAATATTCAAACACAGATACTCCGGACTTTTCCGAGCTTGCATCTGAATACGAGTATATCAACGAAGACGGCTCCATTAATCTTTTAAAAGACCCCCTCCTGTATGTGACAGATGCAGGTAACAGTACGGTTATGTATCATATCTGTGCTGAATATATGTCTGACATTCCTGTACTTCATATCAATCTTGACAATCCGAATGAAACAATAGACAGATATGATACTTCAGGCGCCACGCTGATGATAGACGGTGAAGAATACCATATGGATATCAGAGGCCGCGGAAATACCAGCTGGTGGAATTTCCCTCAGAAATCATATCAGATTAAATTTGAGGATGAAACATCACTGCTTGGTACAGAGCCTTCGGATAAGTTCGCACTCGTGCCTACCTATCTTGACAACTCTCTGATACGCAATCCTCTTTCCGCAAGGCTGGCAGCCTGCCTGGACAATATGGAATACAACCCCTATCAGACACCCGTGGATATATTCCTTAACGGCAGGTACATAGGTGTCTATACCTTCTCGGAAAAAATAGATGTCGCTATGAATAAGGTGAATCTTTTTTCCGATGATTTTGACGTACCTTCAGCCTGTATTCCATCTCCTGCTAAAACGCATGATGAGAGTACCGGCTCATCTTCAGACACACTTCCCGAGACGCCCTTCCTGCTGGAGACCGGCGGCGACTTCCGCATTCCCCATACCATGGGAAAAGATTTTTTCACTTCAGCATATACGCCAAAGCTTTTCTTTAAATACCCTGAATTCAGTACAGCCAACACGGATGAATTCAAATATGTAAAGAAATATATCGACGATACCGGTAACGCCATATACAAACATAACGGTTATGATGAATATATCGACACCGCCTCATTTGTTGACTGGTTCATACTGATGGAGCTTACCTGCAATACCGACTCTGCTTTCTGGCGCAGTACTTATGTCTACAAACGCCCCGGTGACAGGCTGATGATAGGTCCTGTCTGGGATTTCGACAGGGCATATGGAAATTTCCATAATGACAACAAAACCTATCAATATTGGGCAAGCGCAGAACAGGTATATGACCTGGCTCAGAATCACTGGTTCTCGTATCTCTATGAATCAGATGAATTCATGGTAGCAGTAAAATTCCGCTGGGATGAAAAAAAGGACGAACTTCTGGGTACCGCACTTGACGCTATAGATGAGTACGGTGATGCAGTAAGGTATTCCAGAGGCTACCATGGAGCTCTCTACGGAAATTACGGAGGAGAGTCTTCCTTAAAGAGCCTGAAAAAATTCGTTATCAAGCGCTACAACTGGATAGATGAAAGCATACACATGGATGATTTCAACAGGCATCCTGCTCCATACACTGTATCCGATCCGGTATGGAATGCGGATGATACCATGCTCCAGCCCGTGGACACCGGGCTTGATACTCCGCCCGTCGATACTACGGCACTTCCACAGGATAATACCATGGTTGTGGATGGTGCGGTTTCATTTCCTTTTTTTGAAAACACGGACAAAGCTGCAGTAACTTACGAAGCCTCCGCTTTCAAAGAGAGACTGTGCGAACCTGATGGTGAAAACGTCAGCGTCTCGGAGAATACTTTTACTCCCGATGTCTCACTTTCCGATGCTGATACTGATACGGCATATGATGAAGAAACTGCCGTATTTATGAATTTTACCGGTGCAGGGCTCCTTTGCTCCACTAATGATAACAACGCTGACATAAAGAACAGCATCTCTGTTTCCGGCAATATTGTCACTATAAATACCCCCGGGGATTATGTTCTGTCAGGTACACTCTATGACGGACAGATAAGAATAGATTCCGATGCTTCGGAAAAAGTACATCTCATAATGAACGGTGCGCACATATCCTGCAGAACATCTGCCGCGGTATACGCCGAGTCAGCGGACAAGCTGATCATCACTTTGACGGAAGGCACTGTTAATGCTCTTTCGGATGCTTCCGAATACCGCCCCGATGACAAGGCTAAAGGCTGCCTCTATTCAAAATGTGACCTGACGATAAACGGCAGCGGTTCCTTACGGATCACAGGAAACTGCAACAACGCCATCAGCTGCAAGGATGATATAAAAATTGCAGACGGGAACTTATATATTTATGCTGAGAATAATGGAATAAAGGGCAACGACAGCGTATCGGTATTTGACGGTACCATAAGAGTTACTGCCGGGTCCGATGCTGTCAGATCAGACAATGATGAAAATCCGGAAAAGGGATTCATATATATTAAAAACGGTGAATTCGCACTGACCGCAGGAGACGATGTATTCCAATGCCCCACCGCATTCTGTATGACAGGCGGGGCAATGAATGCGCGCTGTTATGATGATCCGGTAAACTGTGATGGAGATATATCAGGTACCGAGCTGATCAATTTCAGATTCTGACCGATCACTCGTAATCCAGATCCCCCATATCAAAAGATCCCTGAAGTGTATAAATCTCAAGAATATCTATAAAATCATCCGCTGATTCCAGTTTGACATTTTTTATATCATCCTTGCGAACAGTAATAACCGCCGGCCTGTTTTTAAATACAGGAACTGCATTGTCAGAAAATATAGCATCCCCCTTGCGAAGGTCTACAGTTACAAAAGGAGTATATACATCACTGTTTATAGTTATCTCATAGCTGTCCTCAAGTTCATCAACCGCTATATCCACCTGGGCTTCTTTGAGATTAAGATGCTTGTATGGAACAAAAGGCACCACTTCACTCTGTTTCATTCCGTTTGAAAAATCAAAATCTACACAGATAAACACATCACGGATACCATTGGCTTCCATCTGTCTTGCAAAATTCTTAGGCTTAAGCCCTACGGAAGAATCAGCCGGAACCTTTGTTTCATCAACATAATGCGTTATCTCACGTCCGTCCATGGCAAAGAGAGATGTCCTTACTTTCACTCCAACCTGCTCAGATGTATCATTTGCAGCAAACGCCTGCACCACAGTACCGTCTACCGTCACACTGCCTGCAATGGGAGCGTAAAACTTCCTTGCCATGTACTGAAGCAGTTTCCATCTGCCATAGTAATCAACAGAAGACCACGACACGGCCGGCCAGCAGTCATTGAACTGCCAGAAAAATGTGCCCATGCATCTGCCGCGATTCTGCCTCATATGCTCAACACACGACTTTACAGCTATTCCCTGCATTATCTGGCTCACATAAAGTAGCTGCACGAAATCCCTGGGATATCTGAAATTTTCTGAAATATGTCTGAGTATCTTTACATTTCCGGAAGGAGATTTCTGATGGCTCTCCATTACCGGTGAAAAGATATTTCTGTCAACTTCTCCCGTAAATGACCTTACTGTCTTTATACCCGGAAATGACTGGAAACCGAATTCAGACAGGAAACGGAAATAATGCCTGCGGTATTCTTCAAAGCCGGCTTCTCCATGCCAGACATCCCAGTAATGTGAATCACCCCGGTTCTCATCTTCCGGATCATCAAAGCTTCCACCTGATGAAGGCGATGAATTCCAGTAAGGTGTAACACTGTCTTCCGCGTATACTGCCCTTGGCAGGAGATATTCAAAAAGCTTCACGTAATCAACTTTAAGTGCAGGACTTGCACCGGCCAGCTGCTTATCATTTACCCATGCGGCTTCCATTTCGTTATTGCCGCACCACAGTGCAAGACAGGCATGGTGTCTTATCCTCGAGACATTATCATGGATCTCCGCTAAGACAGTCCGCTCAAATTTCTGTGACATCTCATATGCATTGCATGCAAACATCAGATCCTGCCATACCAGTATTCCGTATCTGTCGCAGGCATCATAAAAATAATCATCCGGATAATAACCGCCGCCCCATACACGCAGAAAATTGAAGTTAGCCCTGGCAGCATCTTTTATCCGCTCAACAGTACGCCTTTCATTCAGATCCGGGTATATCACATCCTCCGGCACATAGTCAGCTCCCTTAGCGAACATTTTCCGGCCATTTATCACAAAACAGAATTCCTCACCATACTCATCTTTTTTCCTGCTGAGGGAAATAGTCCTGAGCCCTATGCGGAATTCCTTTTCATCATATATCTTATCTGCTTTTTTCAGCTTAACATTGACCGTATAAAGAGGCTGTTCTCCCATACCGTTCGGCCACCAAAGCTGAGGCGAATGGATCTGGATCGCAACTTCGTTCTCACCCCGTTCCGAAAACTCAGTCCCCGGCTCGGGCATACGTGTCATGTTGACGATTTCCTCTTCACCCGTTACGGACACTACCAGCTCTACAGGTATCGCATCCGTATACTCCAGCACGGGATCCACATGAAGCACTATCTCGTCCGCATAATGATCCTGAGAAAAGAATACCTCTCCCAGCCTTATTTTAGAAAAACTTTCTATACGGATATCACGGAATATGCCTATATCCGGAAGCTTAGGTGCCCAGTCCCAGCCATACATGCAGTGCGCTTTCCTGAGATACTGCGCACCGGTTGTGGATCCGGTCGGTGTATAATCACTGTCCTTCCCCTGACCGGGAGTATACTCTCTTATAAATCTCAAAGGGGATTCAAAAACTATGCACAGTTCATTCGAACCCACATGAAGCTTTTCCTTCACATCAAATCTGTAGGTCCTGTGCATATTCCTGGCAGCACCGAGTCTGCTGCCGTTTAAGAATATCTCTGCGGATGTATCCAGACCATAAAAAACCAGCTCAACACTGTCCTGCTGCATATGCTCGCCGGACACATTGAACCGCTTTATGAATTCGTAATCCTTTTCAAGACAGGCTTTAGCGCCTTCTTCGTTCTCCCTGTAAAAAATATCATCTATCTTATTGTTCTCCCTGAGAACTGAGAGAACAGTACAGGGTGCCTTTGCCTCATAGCCGCTGGCAGCACCTTTCTCCCTGACGGTCCAGCCGTCACCACACAAACTCTCCTTTAACATCACATATACTCCGCCAAAAAGCACCTAAAGGGTGAACTATCAGTTCACACGACCATCCTTAAGTGCTTTTTTATACTCTTCATACTTGTCCGTCATAATATAACGGTTGTCCATCGTCTTCATTACATCCTGAATCTGGAATTTCTCATAAACCTTTCCTTCGGAAAGATTGAAAATCCTATTGCTTTGGAAAGAAAGAACAAACGGTCTGAGTATATCATCCTCATTTTCCGTGAGAACTATACCCTTGTCTCCATTCGTAAACTTCACACAGCATCCCACCGGAACTATATTTACAGCTGCAGTAAGCCCCTTAAGAGCCTGCTGATTCATATAATTCTTGGGATGCCTCAAAAATCTGTACGCTTCTATCTCCGAAGAAGGCTCATCACCTATCTTCATTGCGGTCAATTCATCAAAATAATAAGCAATCTTCAGTGCCTCCACCTGCATATCCGCAACAAAACTGAGGCTTAATGTTCCCATGTGCCTTTCCCTTATATCCTTCAAAAGAAGGGCTATATTCTTGGTGACACTGGCATCAACATATGTCTTTTCAAGAATGAGATTATGACCATTCTCCCTGCACCTGTCTATTACTTCAAGATCATCGGGAGTGTAGTCTTTTGTACTCTTATGCAGAATCTCATCCGGGATATCAAGGGATCCTATATCATGGAGCAGTGCTGCCATAACAACATACTTCTGTCTGTCTGCAGCCGATCCCAGCCGCCCATATATGGCAGATGCGAGTATGGCAGTATTAAGGGTATGCTTATATACAGCATCCTCTGCACTTCTGAGATTCTGCATGAAATTGATCTTGCCCGGATGGTATGCATAACTGCGGATTATCTCATTCGCCAGATCTTCAATAGGACGCTCGTTTCCCTTTTCCCTTATTTCCTTTATGGCATCCTTCAATGTAAAAACCGCCATGGTCTGGAACCGCTCAAACGCCCTGTCCTCTTCACTCATAGGCGGAAGAGGTTCTGCCGGCTCAAGAATATATACGCCTATCAGGTCAAAATTCTTAATACTGTTTATTCCCTGCCTGTTAAGCTTCGTGTTACGGTCATAGAGAAGTACACCGGTTTTATTAAAGATCGGCTTTGCAAGACGCATACCTGCTTTCAGCTTGTCTGTAGGAACAAATTTCATAAAAACCCCACAAAAATAACACAATTTTGCATTTATTATAATACATTTTAGGGGGTATGTGTATCCTTTTTAGTAAGTATTCAGCGTATTCAGCACTATTACAGGCTTACGCCCCCAAAGCTATCTGTACTCCAGACAGACTTTGCCTATACTCACCTCATCTTCTGCTGAGAGCATTACCCGTTCTTCCCCCATCAGCTGAACACCATTTATAAAGGTTCCATTGGTAGAATTATAATCCTGCAGATATACATGTCCGTTCTCCTCGATCAGCCCCGCGTGCAAACGGCTTACAGACCTGTCACTTAATATCAGGTCTGCGGTTCCCTGAAGCTTACCTATGGTAAAAGGGAAATGATCGATCTCATATTCTTTACCCCGCTTCCTGTCCACCAGAACATTCCTTATGCCATCGCTGTCAGGCTCAACAAATATGGTTTTTCCCGAATCATCTGCCACATCCGGCAGCGGCCGTTCCTGCAGATCTGAAAAAAATTTATCAAAATCCATAGAGCTGTTTACAGTCTCATCTTTTTCTTCGACCGGTGAATCCATATTTTTCTTATTACGCACACGCGAAATAATACTCCTTACCATTATTCCTGTGGATGCTATCAGTATAACTGCAGCGGCAAGCTTAACAGACCCGGAATCACCTATTCCCGGTATGATCCCTGCCAGAGCCGCCAGGGCACCTGTTGCCAGAATCGCCGGGATCCATAGCGGAATCCCTGATCTGTCATCAGTACCCGCCGATACCTTTTCCTGTTCGTTATCATTTAATCTGCTCTCCGGAAGGAATCGTTTTTCACTTTTCCCCCGGAAATGCTCATCCCGATCCGATGTTTCCGGATTTTTTCCCTCTCTCTGCACATTGCCGCCCATGGGTGTTAAAAATCTTTCTGCCGATACCGGGGGAATCCTTTCGGTATTCGTAACCACCGTGTGGTATTCTTCCGTTACTATGTCTTTTCGCTCTCTCCTGCACTCATCCAATATTCTCTCTATATCGGAGATCACATAGTTTTCCTTTCTCACAGTCTGGTAGAAACGGTAAGCCATAAGAGCAGCCTGTGCATCTGTACGGCTTATCCTCTCAAGGAAAAACTCTGCAACATTTATCAGACTCCCTTCATCATTATTTTCTTCAGGCGAAAACATAAGCCTTATGCTTCCATCATCAAGACTCATAAATATACATGTCGGATCCATGATAAGCCTTGAAAAATCTATCATATAATCTTCAGTTTCACGGCAAGCCTTAAGTATCCCCCTGATGGTTGTTTCCAAAGTCGCGCTATCTAATTCTCTATGCTCATAAATTCTTCCGATAGGCTGCATAGAGCTAATCTCATAGTATATGTATTCCGTTCCTTCAGAGATCCTTTCTTCCATAGGAAGCAGGCCGTTTATATCATTCTGTACCACCATTGAATACTGATAATCCGCATCCAGCCTGTCCGGCTTCCTTATCACCATATAATTGTGATTAAGACTTCTTTTGTATTCTGCCTTACATCTTTCCGGAAAATTTGTTTTTTTCATCATTCCCTCCATACCCAAATGCATCTTTCTTTTTCTTACATCAGACCGGATTAATTATGGAGCTATGCTGTCGCCAGCGTCACTTTCTTCCGGCATGCCGGATGTCCTCTGCATCCCTTCCTCCATAAACCTCTCCACTCTGTTAAAAGTCCTTATCAGCCTTGAACATCTGATACGCTTTATTTCCTTTTGCTGTCCCAGATCCCAGACTTCCGACCTGAAAACATCCATCCCGGGCACCGGTGGAGATTCCATCGTTGCTGTTACCTCTGTTTTTATTGTCCCGTATGTGACGGTAACATTTATCTCCGGATCCTCGGCCAGTACAAGCCTTTCATCAAGCAGCTCCTCAGTTTTATTCTTAACGCACTCCACGATCTCTTCATTGTCTTTTTCCGGTACACTTGCACCAAGAGTAAGTCCTACAGAAACCGCACTGTTTATCGCGTTCCTGTTATACGAAAGCATGCCTATCCACAGTATCATTATGGTCATAAAAATGATAATGGGAATTATCACACAAGCTTCGATAGTCATCATGCCTCTGTTGTTCCTCATATTTACTCTCTCCCATTTTTTTCTCTTAACGGATACTGTATTTCCGTACTTGTTTTACTTACTTACTAAAACTTCCCACACCCAAAATGGGACTTGTACCTTGAAAATTCAATAATACAGGCGATTAAATATGTATCTCACGCCGCCAGGGA
>OCVV011332128.1_pt1 | contig 36836 bp, 27 predicted proteins | sample 1539721 | NCBI WGS metagenome assembly OCVV01 (sample SAMN02144230, study PRJEB22623) | gut metagenome | biome: sheep rumen | host: Ovis aries | place: New Zealand | reverse complement strand
ATACACAAGCAAGCAGTTCGCTGTAAGGCTTAAGAAACACCATATGAAGCAGAGCATGTCCAGAGTAGCTCACTGCATCGATAATGGCCCGATGGAGGGATTCTGGGGTATCCTGAAACGTGAGACGTACTACGGAAAGCGCTTTACTTCAAAAACAGATTTAATTAAGTCAATAGAATCCTATATTCGATACTATAACACAGAACGGATACAGCGGAAGCTGCACCTCATGACCCCTGATGAATACCATGAGAACTATTATGTAGCGGCATAAGAATGCCGCCAGCCGATCATTCGACTGGCGGCACAAAACTTTTTAATTATTCACTGTCCTCTTGACGGGTAGCACAGCACTCATCGGAACCCCGTGTTTTTTATTTGCTTTTTATTTGCTTAATTCTTGCTGAACAGGCCCTTCGCCCAGTCAAAGGCCCTCTTGTACCAGGCATCCGGCTTCAGCTCTGCGCCGTACTTGTCACACTGATATGATTCAGCATTTCCACCTCCTGCATCGTACTTCAGGTGGTAGTAATGCGTGTCGATGTGGATGCCCCGCACACCATCGATCATACAATGCGGCTGGATTTTGATCCGCCCGTCAAAGGCCTGTTCGGTCGGAATCTTGATCACAATCTGGAAGACGCCCGGCTTGATCTCCGTTGAATCCGTCCAGGAAACATAATCGGAGCCGTTCACCGTGTACCCATACATATGAAGCGACGCCCTGAAGCCCTCCACCTTGTCGGAGGTGACATTGTCGATCGTGTAAGTAATCGTCGAGGTCTCCGGGTCATACTCACCATAGTGAATGTCCGCCGTGACCTTCTTCAGGTTCGACTGCTCATCCATCCAGTCAGAGCTCTTCATGAGCTCGGTGTTTACATAATCCAGGCCATCCTTCTCAATCAGCGTATCCTTGTCGGAGAACAGATTGGTTCCCATTCCAAGGCGGTCTCCGTCAATCTTGACCCCGAGCGCTGCCAGCGTTGTCGGGAAATTGTCGATCGTCGCAAACTCCCTGTAGTCATCACGCACCGGCTTGACAGCCGAGTTGAGATAGCAGGTATAAACCTTTCTCCTGTAATCGTAGGATGCTCCGGCGCAGATCTCCTTGTTCATCGTCGGATGATCGCCGGAGATGACAACCGTCGTGTTGTCATACCAGTCCTGCTGCTGGATCCATTTCACAAATTCTGCAACCTGCTTGTCGGAGAGGTGGATCACATTCTTGTACTGATCCGGGAAGACCTCCTCATACCCGGTATCCTTGTACCCTTCCGGATAATGGGTATCGACGGTCAGCATCGTGAAGTCAAACGGTTTTCCGGAATTGCCGAGCTCCGTCAGCTTGTTCTTTGCATACTCAAAGAGCTTCGTATCCTCAAATCCCCACCAGACCTTGTAGTCGGAAGGCAGTGTCCCGTTTGTCGTGTACAGTTTCCAGTCATCAAAATTGAAATTACCATGTTCTGTGAAGCAGAGGCGCCGTCCGCCGAATGTTGCGTCAGAGCCAAACATCATCTCCATGGTATATCCCTCTTTCGAGAGAATATCGCCCAGGCAGGTCAGGTTCGGGAAGAACGAATCCTGCGTGTTCATGAAGTTTGTTCCGACACCGTTGATTTCGATCGGAATCTTCAGCGGAAGCCCGCTTGTCGCAGCCCACATGCCTGCCATCGTCCATGTACTGTACTTGAGCGCATTGCCGCCATCCAGTTTTGTAGACTGATCCTTCCCGGCAAAATCGATATTATTGGTATCCTTTGCAAGCTTGGTCAGCTCGGGAATCAAGCTTTCATCGAAGAGACCTCCGCTGTCCTGATCCGAGTAGGACATCTCCATCGACTCCAGAAAGATGTAAATCAGGTTTCTTTTCTTCTCCGGAAATGTCAGTGTTGTCGTTGCCGGATCGACATAATTGTCCTCGATATAGGTGGACTTCTCGCCCATGGAGGCGATCCGCTGCCCGATTCCAAGCTTGTTCCAGATTCTGCCAATCTGGATACTTCCGAAGACAACTGCTGCGACTGTGACTGCCGGAAGGAGAAATCTTCTGATCAGCCGTCTTGCCTTTGTATTTTTTTTCGCATAATCCTTCCGGATTGCCTCTTCCTTCTCCGATGAAAGCTCTGCCGCTGCGCGAATTGCTTTCCCGTCCTTTTTCTGCTTTTTCCCCTTCGGAGGCTGCTTGGGCATCAGGAAGAGATGATAGATGGCAAGCAGTACAGCCAGAAGAACGACCGGACCAACGATACAGTATCCGATATATCCCCAGATAATCCCGGAGTCTGTTCCCTTCAGCGGCTGGGTGATCGTAAACATCACTTCGTCCAGTGACAGATCCCCCCACTCATCGGTGACCCACTTTGCCGACAGCCCGGCAATCAGCATGAACATCATCAGGAAATACAGCATGAAACGGATGACTCTCCATCTCGCTTTCTCCCGAACCAGCGGTCCACCCGGCGATGCCGCAGTGTCTTTCTCTTCACCTGCTTTTTTCGGGTCAGCTGTCTGCTTTCTCCAGCCTTTTCTCTTCCCGGGCATCTCCTGTCCTTTTGATTCAAACCCGGCGTCCGTTTCCCGGTTCTCCTCTTGTCCCTTCAAATCCTTCTCCTCACTCATCCGCATCTGCCTTTTCTGTGCTGTCTGGCCATTCTGCCAGCTGAAGTCAGGGCGATCCTTTCATGTACCGCTCACGGCTTCTGCCAGCTTTCTCCCCCCGGCTCTCTGACTGATTAAGTCCAGCCGCATGCGCCGAGTATTATAACAGCAAAAATGCGGTATAACAATGAACTTTCTATGAAAATTATCATAAGATCAGACCGTCCGGGACACAATATAGCGCGGTCTTCGCTTTGCTTCCTCATAGATTCTGGCGATATAATACCCGATCACACCCAGCGAAATCATGATGATGCTGCCTGTCAGAAGCACCAGAAGAATGACCGTTGTGAAGCCCTCCACCGCATGTCCCGTGAAATAGCGGACAAGGGTCTGGATTCCCAGTATGATCGCAAAGATCAGAAATACAGCGCCCGCCCAGGTCACACACTGCATCGGAGCAGTCGAATAGCCTGCAATGTTGCTGATTGCATAGCGGATCAGCTTCCGGGTCGACCACTTGGAGACGCCGGCTTCCCGCTCCTGAACGTCAAATTCCACCTGTGTCTGCCGGAAACCAATCCAGGCACTCATCGCCCGGAAGAAGGCATTCTGCTCCGGCATGTCAAGCAGCGTATTCACCGCTCTTCTGTCGAGCAGCTTGAAGTCCGAGGCGCGTGACATATCGATCTTTATCGCTTTTGACATCAGACTGTAAAACATCCCTGCCGCTGCCCTGTGCGCGCCGCTTTCCTTCCCGCGGCTCTTCTTGACGCCCTCGATCACCTCATAGCCCTGCTGCCAGAGCCGGTACATCTGAACCAGGGTCTGCGGCGGATGCTGCAGGTCACAGTCCATCACCGCCGCACAGTCTCCCTTTGCGGCCGCAAGCCCTGCGAAGATTGCCGCCTCCTTGCCGAAGTTCCTTGAGAAATGGACGCCATGCACCCGCTCATTTGCCTGATGGGCGGTCAGGATCTCGCTCCAGGTCAGATCCTTCGAGCCATCGTCCACAAAGACAAGCTCATAGTCAATGTTTTCACTTTCCAGCACCTGCGCCAGTACCTTTGCGGTCTTCGGAAGCATCGCTTCCTCATTGTATGCCGGCAGAATCACCGATAACGATGGCATAACTGCTCCTCCTGCTGATCTGTTCTTGATCTGTTCTTGATCTGTTCTTGATCTTGTCTCACAGCGATATTTTTATATCATGTAGAGGGATCCGTCTGTCAGGCCTTTCCTGCTGCCTGCTTTTCCTTTTTCCGGAAGATAATCAGCTTTGAGAATACATAGTTCAGAATCACGACAAGGATACTGACCGCGACCTTGGCAAGCATCCCCTTGACCCCGAACAGTTTCTGATTCAGTCCGGCCTTCACCAGGAGCGGAACGCCGGCCATCTCAATGACGCCGGTCATGAGCCTTGCCGAGATAAACAGGGCTACTTCCCGAACGATGAACCCGATCTTCCAGCTGTAGGAATGAAAGACCCAGACTTTATTGGTCAGGTAGGCGAAAATGACCGCGCAGACCCACGACAGGATGTTTGAAGCCGTAATGCCCATCCCAAGGTTTTTGGCGAACAGGGCATAGGTTCCCCAGCTCACAACCGTTGTGAGACCGCCCATCACAAGATATCGGATCACCTCTCCGAGGTCCATCCTGCCGGAGATCCCCTGTCGTCCGTTATCTGCCGCTTCCTGTTTCTCTTCTCTCATGTCCTGCCCCCTTATCGTCTGCCGCTTCTCTCACTTTTCTCCATCTGCTCTGCACAACTCGGCTTCCTGCCTCGCACGCGTGCCGGACAATTTGATGTTCTCCGGATTCCAGGCTGACTGCGGCTGCAGAGAGTATACCACAGGATCACCCTGCCGGCATCTTCCTGTCTGCCTGCGGAAGGAATCTCTGTCCATGATTCTGTGTGAAAGTGCCATCCGGCGATGCCGCAGACAGAAGACGAAGACCCCGACGCGGCGGCCTGATTACAGTCTCTGAATACTGCCGATCCCAAGGGAGCGGCAAGCCGCCTGAAGCTGATCCTCAAACTGCGGGTAGAAGTCCTTCTCTGTGTCAAATCCGGCCAGATAGCACTTTTCCAGGATCTGCATGCAGACAATTTTCCGAAGATGATCCTGCGCGGCATCCGTGCGCCCGGCAGCTGTCCCCCGCATCTGCTCCGTCCCCGTGCTTCCTTCCCCGCCCTCGCAGCACGCCTGCGCTGCCTTCAGAAAGGTGTGCCAGGTTCTGCAGTATGCCTCGTACCGCGAAAGATCAGGAATGCCCAGCCATTTTTTCACCTTTACCTTGCTGCCGGTGCAGTGTGTGCACTCTCCGACCTGCAGAATGTAGGAGAAGTCCCCGTCCTCCCAGCAGCGCCCGAGCGGATAAAGCCTGCAGATTCCCGGGCGATACGCGTGGATCTCACATCTTCCATCCGCCCCAAGATAAGGGCACGCGCCCCCTGCCATGGCCAGCACCGGCTGGATCAGCCCGTCGATCACCTCAAGCCTGACTGTCACATTCAGAAGCTTCTCCAGGCCGCAGCCTGAAGCCTTCTTCAGCTGATAGATATCCCATGGATCCAGCACAATCAGCGCATCCATCCTGCAGCAGTCACAGCATCCCAGACAGCCATTTGTCCCGATCTTCACCAGGTCATCCGCCCTGTACCTCCTTCCGTCCGAAATCTCCCCGATCGACTGTTCACGTCTCATCCGGCACCTCCATCAGCTTTGAGAAAATTGGAAGCGCATTGTACAGGTACCGGGTTGTCCCGTGGCTCCCATGGTGCACCTCGCCGTCCCCGATTTCAAAAACAACATTGGCGGCTGTCCCGCCGTCCCCGAAGGAAAAGAATTCCGGATGATTCTTCTCATCCCGCACCTGCGCCTCCACGACATTCAGCGCGAAATCCTCCGACCCGACGCAGGAATACAGGAAAAAATCATCCTTCGTGTATCCCTGGGCAGCGACCGCATCCATGATATACTGCGCACCGAAGTCGGCCATCGTTCCACTCTCCTGCGCATCCGGCCCCCAGTACAGGGAACCGCTCATCCCCAGAAATGAGTGAAAATAGTCCAGGCAGTCGCAGAGCCGGTAGTACGTGGTGACGCTCCCCATCGAAAACCCTCCGAAGGATCTCTGCCACCTGGATGCCCTCAGGCCGGCCTCATCGACCGTTTCTGCAAAGGTGCTGTAGTGACTCTCCACCTGAGGAAGCACGTCCCGGCGCAGCTCGTCCACAAATCCCTTGGTATATTCTGCGTCCCAGTCGTCCTCCCGCTGCTGTCCCTGCTTTGGATAGTAGGTCAGCCCCACAAAGATCATCGGCCGGATCTCCCCGAGGGCAATCATGTTGTCGACAACATATTTGAGCTCCTTCGGCTGGAGCGAGGAGCCGAAAAACCGCTCGGCACTTCCGCCCGCTCCATGCATGAGGTAAAAAACCGGATACCTTTCCGAGGGGTCATATCCGTATGGAAGGTAAACCTCCGCATACTTGCGGATCTCCTTCTCTGCCCTTCCGTAAAGGCCATACGTGTTCGTCGTGTACCAGAATTTCTCGATTGTGCCGCTTTCGGCTGGCTCATAGGTATAAGACGCCGGCACCTCGTCCATCGACAGTCCCACCTCCGCAAGGCCTCCATCCTTCTGCGCGGACTGCGTCCTGACCATCACACTGGATCTGGCACTGCGGCTGGCCGCCACCTTCGGTGCCTGGGCATGAAGAAAACTTTTCCTTCTCAGAAACAGCAAAAGAACCGCCACGCCAAAAAGACCCAGAAGCAGACCGCACCGAATATGCTTCCTGCTCCTGAGTCTTGCCTTCTGTCCGGGATGATTCGTTCTCTTCATGTCCATCTCCTTTACCTGCGCAGACAGTCCATGCTGTTTTCCCTGACAGTCGAATATGTCAGCCTGCCTGCGGTCCGGCGTACGCCGCCACGATACCGGCCAGGATCTTCACCTCGTCGTCCATGTCCTCGGCTGTGATATGCTCAAACGGACCATGGAAGCCATAGCCGCCCGTCCCCAGATTCGGGCAGGGAAGCCCGCGGAAGGAAAGCGCCGCCCCGTCCGTCCCGCCGCGCACCGGGGCACTGTCCGGGGTGATCCCAAGAGCTGAAATTGCCTTTCTCGCGTTCCCGACCAGATGCATGCAGGGACGGATCTTCTCCTCCATGTTCCGGTACTGCTGCTGTAGGGTGAGCTTTACGGTTCCCTCTCCGTACTTCTCATTGATCGTTTTCTCGATATGCCGCAGAAGATCCAGCCTCGCCTGAAAATGACCCTCGCTGTGGTCTCTTACCAGGTAGGACACCTCTGCCTTTTCCACCGTCCCGCTGATGCTCTCCAAATGGAAGAAGCCCTCGCGTCCTTCTGTCAGGCGCGGGATATCTGCCGCCGGGAGCATCGCGTTGATCTCACAGGCGACAAGCCCTGCATTGATCATCAGGTCCTTTGCACTTCCGGTGTGGACCGAAACTCCGCGGATTTCAAACTGCGCACCTGCCGCGTTGAAGTTTTCATAGGTAATCTCGGAGGTTGCCCCGCCATCCACCGTGTAAGCGTAGTCCGCACCGAACTGTTTCAGATCGAACAGATGCGCCTCCGAGCCAATCTCCTCATCCGGCGTAAATGCAATCGAGAGAGGCCCGTGCGGAAGCTTCTGATCTCTCAGCGTTTCAACCAGCGTTAGAATCTCTGCGATCCCGGCTTTGTCATCCGCCCCGAGCAGGGTCGTCCCATCGGTTGTGATCAGGGTCTTCCCCTTCATCTGAGTCAACTCAGGGAAGTCCGCCGGATCCAGCACCTTACCGGCCCCAAGCGCAACCGCCTTCCCATCATAGTGTTCATGGATCTGCGGCCTGACATCCTTTCCGGAAGCGTCCGGCGCGGTATCCATGTGCGCAATGAAACCCAGCTTTGTCCGGTTCTCAAGTCCGGGCGTCGCCGGAATATGACCCGTCACATAACCATTTTCATCCAGACTGGCATCCCCGACGCCAAGACTCTTCATCTCCTCCACCAGGATTCTGGCCAGATCCAGCTCCCGCTCCGCGCTCGGCGAGCAGGATCCATTCTCCGGGTCGCTGGTTGTCCAAACCCTCGCGTACCGGAGCAGTCTCTCATAAGCTCTCATCTGTCAATCCCCTTCTCAGGCCTTCAGGAACGCCATGTATGCATTTCTTGCCTCAAAGATATCCGCCTTGCTCGTGACTTCCATCGGCGCATGCATGTTGAGCACAGCGACACCGGCATCGACCACATTCATCGCGTATGCCGCAGAGATATAGGCGATGGTTCCGCCGCCTCCCACATCCACTTTGCCAAGCTCTGCCGTCTGAAAAGCGACATCCGCATCATCCATGACCTTGCGCACCCAGCCGAAGTACTCGGCATTGGCATCGTTGGAGCCAGACTTTCCGCGCGCGCCTGTATACTTGTTGTACACAATCCCCTTGCCGAAGTAAGCGGAATTCTTCTTCTCGTAGGCCGATCCATAGAGCGGATCATATGCCGCGGAGACATCGCTCGAAAGCATCCTGCAGGCGGAGAGGCATCTGCGGAGCTTCAGCTCACTGTACTGCCCACATCTGTCCATCAGCTCCGCTGTTGCATTCTCGAAGAAATGAGAATGTGCGCCTGTCGCGCCGACTGATCCGATTTCCTCCTTATCCGTCAGCAGGCAGCAGCTCGTATACTCCGGATTCTCGCTGCGCAGGATGGCATCCAGCGAAGTGAAGGCGCAGACGCGGTCGTCCTGGCCATATGCCGCGACCATGCTGCGATCAAGACCAAGGTCTCTTGCCGGGCCTGCCGGCACAATCTCCAGCTCTGCCGAGAGAAAGTCCTCCTCCTCCATCCCATACTTGTCCTTCAGGATATTAAGAACCTGCTGCTTCACCAGATCCTTCGTCTCTTTCTTTCCGCCGTCCGTATCGCCCTTCTTTTTGTCTTCAGCAAGCGGCCTCGATCCGACCAGGACATCCAGATTCTCTCCCTCGATGGCATCCGCAAGGTTCTTGCTCATCTGGTCCTTTGAAAGATGAATCAGCAGGTCGCTGACACAGAATACCGGGTCTGACGCATCCTCCCCGACATTCACCTTCACAACGCTGCCGTCCTTCTTCGCGACAACGCCGTGAATCGCCAGCGGAATGGTCGTCCACTGGTACTTCTTGATGCCGCCGTAGTAGTGCGTGTCAAGAAATGCCAGCTCTGTATCCTCGTAGAGCGGATGCTGCTTGAGGTCCAGCCTCGGCGAATCGATGTGCGCGCCAAGGATCCGCATTCCTTCCTCGAGCGGCTTTCTTCCTATTACATAGAGGACCACTGTCTTCTTCATCCAGACCGCATAAACCTTGTCCCCTGCCTTCAGCGTTTCACCGTCTTCAACAATCTTCCTGAGATCCCGGAAGCCTGCGCGCTCCGCACGGGCAACCGCCTCCGCGGCGAACTCCCGCTCTGTCTTGCAGCGGGAAAGCGTATCCTTATAATCCTCACAGAGGCTGCTGAGGCTCTCAAGCTGCTGCGCTGTATATGTTTTCCACCTGTTCTCTCGTTCCATTCCCTGTTCCTCCTTCTGTCATACAAACTGCTGTTCCAGCGGTCTGTTCCTTTCTTCGGGTTTTGTAATCGGTCTCAGCTCCTGTGACCTCACCCTGACGGGCGCAATGCTCTGTGCTGCCTGTCAGTTCCGCGGATTTCTGTAATCGGTCACGACCTCCGTGACCTCGTCCACGTACGGCCAGATGCTCTCGACCTTCGTCTGCCCTGTCAGATAGATCTCCATCCCGTCCTGTGCCTGGTCCAGCAGCGCCGTCAGATCCTCTTGTTTGAGAGCGCCGATGTTGAACAGTCCCAGCACTTCGTCCAGAATCAGGACATCGCACTCTCCTGTTGAAACCACCTTCTTTGCAAAGCTGTATCCTGTCCGGAAATGGATCAGTTCCTCGTCCTTTTCCTGATCCGTGAGCTCACTGAACGGCTTTGCAAACTTGTCAAATGAAAAAAGCTTGATCTCCGGCTCCAGTTTTTTCAAAAAATCCAGGCCTGCAGCCTCTTTTCCCTTCATAAACTGGATCACAAACACACGTCTTCCCGAGCAGGCAGCCTTGACCGCCTGTCCGATCGCAGCGGAAGACTTCCCGCTGCCCTCTCCACAATAGATGTGGACATAACTCTTTCCCATGCCTCAAACCCTCTCCGATTCAGACCTGCAGCCAGACCGCCGCAGCGCCCTGCGATACGGAATACTCCGCAGCCCATAAATCGCCTTGAAACGATAAAAAGCAATCAATCTTCCGGCATCGATATATATACACTAGAAGCCCTGCAAATGCAAGGTTTCCCGGTTTCACTTGCATTCGGAAGTTTTTATGATAGAATATCTGCGGTATTTTTGTCAGAAATGTTGAATGTACGCAGCTTTGATCACAGCCGCGCAGGGAAGGAAGCTTTATGGTAAGAGAAGATGTGAGAAATGTTGCCATCATCGCGCACGTTGACCACGGCAAAACGACGCTGGTCGACTGCCTGCTGAGGCAGAGCGGTGTGTTCCGCGCAAACCAGGAGGTTGTCGACCGCGTCATGGACTCCAACGCGATCGAGCGCGAGCGTGGAATCACCATTTTGTCCAAGAACACAGCCGTCACCTACAAGAATACGAAGATCAACATTGTGGATACCCCAGGTCATGCAGACTTCGGAGGTGAGGTAGAACGTGTCCTGAAGATGGTCGACGGTGTCATTCTTCTTGTCGATGCTTTCGAGGGGCCGATGCCGCAGACACGCTTTGTTACCGAGAAGGCGCTCGCCCTTGACCTGCCGTTTGTCATCTGCGTCAACAAGATCGACCGTCCGGGCGCGCGTCCGGATGAAGTCGTCGACGAGACGCTCGAGCTTCTGATGGACCTGAATGCCTCCGACAAGCAACTGGATTCCCCATTCGTTTTCGCCTCCGCAAGGGAAGGTTTTGCGGTAAAGGATCTGAATGATGAGCGCAAAAACATGGCGCCGCTGTTTGACACCATTCTGGAGCATATCCCGGCGCCTGAGGGTGATCCGGAAGGCCCGCTCCAGATGCTCATATCCACGATCGATTACAATGAGTATGTTGGAAGAATCGGTATCGGAAAGATCAGCCGGGGGACCATCCGCGTCAATCAGGATGCTCTTCTGGTCAACCATCACGACAAGGACAAGCACGAGAAGGTCCGCATCACCAAGCTCTATGAGTTTGACGGCCTGAAGAAGGTTGATGTGCCCCAGGCTTCAATGGGCTCCATCGTCGCGCTTTCCGGAATCGAGGACCTGCATATTGGAGATACCGTCTGCGATCTCGGCACACCGGACGCGATTCCGTTCCAAAAGATCGAGGATCCGACCATTTCCATGAACTTCTGTGTCAACGACAGTCCATTTGCCGGGCAGGAAGGCAAGTTTGTCACCTCCCGTCATCTCAGAGACCGTCTGTACCGTGAGCTGAACACGGATGTTTCGCTCCGTGTCGAGGACACCGACAACACCGACACCTTCAAGGTTTCCGGAAGAGGCGAACTTCACCTGTCCGTCCTGATTGAGACGATGCGCCGCGAGGGCTATGAATTTGCGGTTTCCAAGGCAGAGGTCATCTACAAGACAGACGAGCGTGGCAGGAAGCTCGAGCCGATGGAAATTGCTTACGTCGATGTTCCGGACGAGTTCTCCGGAACTGTCATCCAGAAGTTGTCCCTTCGGAAGGGAGAGCTTCAGGGGATGGGCAAGACATCGGACGGCAGAACCCGTCTGGAGTTTGAGATTCCGTCGCGCGGCCTGATCGGCTTCAGGAATGATTTCATGACCGACACAAAGGGCACTGGGATCATCAATACTATTTTCGACGGCTACTCACCTTACAAGGGAGATTTGTCCTACCGTCCGCAGGGCTCTCTGATCTCATTCGAGACCGGTGTTGCGGTTGCCTATGGTCTGTTCAACGCCCAGGATCGCGGAATCCTTTTTGTAAAACCGGGCGACAAGGTGTACTCCGGTATGGTCATTGGAGAGTCCAGCAAGCCGGAGGATGTGGAGCTGAATGTCTGCAAGACCAAGCACCTGACCAACACCCGTTCCTCCGGAGCTGACGAAGCCCTGAAGCTTGTTCCACACAAGGAGCTGTCGCTTGAGCAGGCCATTGAGTACATTGATACCGATGAGCTTCTGGAAGTCACGCCGAAGTCCATCCGGATCCGGAAAAAGATCCTCGACCCGCTTCTGAGAAAGAGAGCCAACATTGCCCGCACGCAGAGAGCGCAGGCTGAGGCAAACCACTGATAAACCCATCAAGACAGCAAAACAGCCGCACGGAATTTTACCCGTGCGGCCTTTTTTTACCCGAATCTCATGTTCTATACTGAGGGGCATCGCTCCCCCGAATGCTCCTGTACCGCAAGTGCGTCCATAAACGCGCAGGCAGAAGAAAAGGGCGGCGCACCAGACATGCACCGCCCACCGGTATTCTGTTGCCTTGCCTGCCTGCTCACAGGCTCAAATGATTCCGGAGCTTTCTCAGACATATTCGGGGAGTCTCCCCAGGGATGTTTTACTGCTTGTCCTCGCCGTAGATATGCTCAACCATCTGATGCATCACAGCTGCGGAGGCCTTCAGCTTTTCAAGCTCCTCATCTGTGAGCGGAAGGATGATCTTCTTCTCAACACCGTTCGGGCCAACCAGGCAGGACACGGAAACACAGACATCTCTCAGGCCATACTCGCCATGCATCATCGTGGAGATGGTCGTGACAGAATTCTCGGAGGAAAGGATCATGCGGCAAAGCTTGACAACGGAGACCGCGATCGCATAGAAGGTTGCTCCCTTGTCTGCGATGATGACGCCGCCGGACTTGCGGACGGTATCAATGATGCGGTCAGGATCAAACTCTGCATCCTTGTTTTTCGCATAGGTCTTGTAATACTCAGCGACCGGTACGCCAGCCACATGCGCAACAGACCACGGAACGAAGGAGGAATCGCCGTGCTCGCCGAAGACATAAGCATGAACGTTCTTGGAGGAAACACCGCACTCATCTGCAATCAGATGTCTCAGTCTCGCAGAATCAAGCTGTGTACCGGATCCGATGATCTGGCTCTCCGGAATTCCGGACTCCTTCATGAACACATAGGTCAGGATATCGACAGGGTTGGAAACGATGATGTACTTCGCATATGGGCATACAGGAGCAATCTTACCCGCGATGTCACGCATGATGCTGACATTCGTCTTTGCAAGATCCAGTCTGGTCATTCCCGGCTTTCTTCCCATGCCAGACGTGATGATGACGATGTTGGATCCCTTCGCATCTGCGTAGTCACCCGAAGTGACGCTGATCGGATCACGGAATGCGGTGGACTGCACGATATCAAGTGCCTCGCCGTTTGCCTTTTTCTCGTTGATGTCGATCAGAAGGATTTCTGTCGCGAGCGTCTCAAGTGAAAGTGTGTAAGCGATTGTTGCTCCTACGGAGCCTGCTCCGATAATTGTAATTTTGGTTGCCATATTCGTTCCCTTCCTGAATTGTCTATGTGACTTTCCAACTCTAACAGAGAAATCATGTATGAATCTTCATACATCTCACGCATCATAGCATGATGTGAAAATATTGTCAATGAAGCTACTGGATGTGTTCCACCAGTACATTCGCCTGGCTCTCGATGTGCTTCTGGAGCTCCTGAGCGGCGCGGCCTTCGTCATGTGCCTCAAGCGCGCTTATAATATTCCGGTGCGCCTTCACCAGAATCGGATAAGTCTCAGGATCCTTCAGATTCTCCAGCCTGTACCGGTAAAGCTCCTCCCGCAGCTGCGTCAGGGACTGGGTCAGGCGGCGGTTATGCGCCGCCTCTGTGATCCGCTCGTGAAATTGAACGTCCAGCCGGGCAGATGTCTGCATATCGTTTTTCTCAAGAGAAAGTTCAAATTCCTGCTCCAGCTTTCTCAGCGTCTGAATCGTCAGCTCATCCATGTTACGGCATGCCTTGCGGACCGCAAGCTCTTCCAGCGCCTCCCGGACCTCCAGCGCATCTCTCAGATCGGATTCCTTGATCGGTTCGACAATGGTTCCTCGCCGCACGCTCATCCGCACGAGCCCTTCCATGCTTAATAGCCGCATTGCCTCCCGCACCGGCGTCCTGCTCACACCCAGGACACTGCTGAGCTGAAGTTCCATCAGCCTTGTCCCCGGCGGAAGCGCGCCTTCCAGTATGGCATCGCGAAGCGTATGGAAAACCACATCCCTGAGCGGGAGCGAATCATCTGCTTCCAATTTCAGTTTATCAATCGCCGCTTCAGTCATATATCTCCGTTCTCCTGTTATAGGGTCTTGTGAGGCAGACGAAAGATGCATCTGTCCCCCGTGCAAGAGTATCCCTTGCCGCTTCCGCCTTCCCTTCGTCTTCAAAGATACCAAATACACTTGGGCCGCTTCCGCTCATCATGGACACCAGCGCTCCCTGCTCCTGCATTGCTGCCTTGATTCTGGAAATGACAGGGTATCGAGCCTCGGTCACGGATTCAAGAACATTGCCGCAGCGGCTGCAGACTCCCGCCAGATCACGATTCCGTGCCGCCTGTACCTGAGCATCCGTGTCCGGATGCCGGATATCAGCTGTCATATGAAGCGCATCGAAGACAGCCTTCGTGGATACATGGATATCCGGCTTCGCAATCAGGATCCTACAGTCCGGAAGCGCCGGAAGCGGGGTCAGAACTTCGCCGATTCCCTCCGCAAGCGCCGTCCCGCGCATCACGCAGAAGGGGATGTCTGCGCCAAGGCGCTTCCCCATCTCCCTCAGCTTTTCCTGCGGAAGTCTCAGTCCGAACAGCAGATTCATCGCAACCAGAACAGCCGCCGCATCCGAGCTTCCGCCGGCAAGACCGGCAGCGACCGGAATGTGCTTCTCGAGATTGATGAAGACGCCGTCCCGGACCCCGCACTCCTCCATTACAAGCGCTGCCGCCCGGGCGGCCAGATTCGTCTGATCCGCCGGAAGGTAGCGGAGATTCGTTTTCATGCGGACCCCCGGTGCCCGCGTCGGGCTCACCGTCACCTGGTCGCTGAGCCTGACAGACTGCATCACCATTCGAAGATCATGATACCCATCCGGCCTTGTCCCGATGACATCCAGGCTGAGGTTAATCTTCGCCATCGCCCTGAGATTGATCCGTCTCATTCTTCCCCCGTTTCCATATCCAAAGCTGCCTGTCAGAAGGACCGCAGGCTGTCGCCTGACTCATCGTTCGTCTTGTCGATCTTCCGGATCTCGACCTCGTAGGAACAGCCGTCATTTCCCCGTACCGTCACTACATCCCCAACCTTATGGCGCAAAAGCGCCTTTCCGAGCGGTGACTCGATCGTAATCTGGTTTTCCAGCAGGTTCCCCCGCATTGACGTCACGATCCGGTAGGTTTCCTCCTCCTCCATATCCCTGTCATAGACTGTTACCGAGTTGTTCACTCCGACCTCGTCTGCGGCGCTCTGGTCAGATATGACAATCGCGGTCTTCAGAACATTCTCAAGATACCGGATGCGGGACTCATTTTCCCCTCTGAATTTCTTTGCCGCATAGTACTCAAAGTTCTCGCTGCGGTCTCCCTGCGCCGCAGCCTCGGCGATTTCCTTCGCCGCCTGATGCCTGACGACAACCTTGCGATGCTCCAGCTCCTTCTGGATCTTCTCCACATCGCCTTTTGTCAGTTTTTCTCTTCGCATTGCACTGATTTCCTCACGATTATCCGAAGATCAGCCCTATATTGTACTGAATTCTATACATGGGCTGTCTGGACGTATTGTAACACCGATTCCCTGTATATGGAAAGAAAAGAAATCGTCAGAGTGTGTCCAGCGGAAGACTTCTCCACGAAACGGCTCCGTTCTCGCCGTGCACGAGGATATTTGTGTGGGTGAATCCACAGGCCACCGCCTGCTTCACAGCCCTGTCAAAGGCCCCGTTCAGCAGCTCTGCCTGATGTGCGTCGGAATTTATCAGGATCTCCCCGCCCATGTCATGAAGTGTCCGCAGAAAAAATGAATTCGGATAGAACTCCTTTTTCAGCCCTCTGTTGACCGCACCGCAGTTGATTTCAAACGGCACGCCTTCCTCCACCAGATAGGCCATCGTTTCAATCGCCGGCCTGGTATACCTTGGATTTGTCTCATCAAGCACGTGCATCTGATCGTTGAACTTCGTGATCAGATCAAAATGTCCGATAAAGGTACAGTGCAGACGATCGTATACCTGTGCTTCCGTCTCATAGTAGCACCTTGCCAACTGATAGAAATCGCCGCCGAAATACCTGTCCGCCAGAAGCTGAAGGTCCTCAGGGGAGGCATCCACCGACAACGGGCGATCGCTTTCATATCCCCGATTACAAGCCACATCCGGGAAATGAGTGGAGCCGATCGTATATTCCGCCTGCCGTGTGTACACTGGATTGTAAACCGTGTCCAGCTCGATCCCCATCAGGATATCTATCTTCCCTCTGTACTGCTCCTGCAGAGCATGAATTCTGTTTCTGTACAGGTTCATATCCATATGATTATCCGGGTCCATATGACCGGAGAAGCCGAGCTGTGTAAAGCCCAGCAAAGCAGCCCGCCGCGCCATTTCCTCCGGCGTACTGATGCCATCGCACAATGTGGTGTGTGTATGAAAATTTGCCCTGAGCATATGGATCCTCCTGATGCCGATGAAAATCCGCCGGTGCCGTGAATTCCCAACCAGATGAAGGAAGCCTCCGGCCAGCTTCTGACACTGTAATCAAAATATCCACTCCTGTAAAGGTACTAAGTATGCAGCAGATATGATATCATCTTTTTTACAAAAATCATGCCGTCATGCAATGGCGGAAGAATGGAGATTGAATCATAATGAGACTTCGAAATATACCCGGCGCACGCGAGGAAATCGCGGCGGACCGCTACGTGATTCCGGAAGACCTGCAGCCCGCCCTGAAGGGGAACTGGGCCGGGCGTTTTGGAACGATTCCACGGCCGCTTTATATCGAAATTGGAATGGGAAAAGGAAAGTTTCTGACCAGCCTTGCACAGCAGAACCCGGACATCCATTACATCGGGATAGAGAAATACTCCTCCGTCCTTGTCCGTGCTGTCCGTCTCCGCGAAGCACTTGAAGCGCAGGGCACCATCCTGAACAACCTGCTCTACCTGCGGATGGATGCAGAGAAGCTGACCGATGTCTTTGCCCCGGCAGAGGTCGGAAGAATCTATCTGAATTTCTCAGATCCCTGGCCGAAGGACCGCCACGCCAAAAGACGGCTTCCCGGGAGAACCTTTCTCAGGCGGTACAGACAGATTCTCGCTCCGGACGGACGGCTGGAGTTCAAGACGGACAACCGGGCACTTTTTGACTTTGCGCTCAGCGAGGCAAAGGAGGAAGGCTGGCGGATCGATCTGTGCACATATGACCTTCATGCGGATCCCCTGCTTTGTGCCGGGAACGTTATGACAGAGTATGAGGAACGTTTTTCCGCCCAGGGGAATCCGATCTGCAAGATGGTCAGCCGCCCACCGGCTGAAGAGCACTGAGCGCCAGATTGTTGTCAGATAATTACTGTAAATTGTGTCTGGCCACATTTCCCCTTGTTTTCAGAAAATGACCTTCCACCTCGAAACTGCACAAAATCAAGCCTCCTGACGCACGGTCATCCGACCATCGGGAATTGTTTTCCACCCTGTTTATCCACACACCGGGGAGGAGAAAAGACCGGAAAAGTCGAGTTATACACGAACTTATCCACATTATCCACATTCAAGACCTCTCCCCGGCGGAATTCAGGTGTTTTGTTCAATCTGATAAATCGAAGCATTTCCGTCTTTTTTGCCTGAAAACCATTGACAAATGAATGTACAATCATTTGTAGAAATTCAAGCAATATTTCTTTCAATACAAACAACTTATACCCAATCACCGCAGACAAGGCAGGCATGACAGGCCATAGGGCGTATGTGCGTCGGCCATCAGCGGCAGGAATTGACAGCAAAGGAACGACCGAATGAGAACAATTGATCACTGGAATTACGCAAAGCGGATGGTTCGTCCGCTGCACATATCGACAACAGAGAAGCTGGCCTTCTGCATTGGGTGTGTAATGCCTGACTACAACAAATTCTCTTACATGGGCTACCACATAAACGACTGGTCATACGGGCACAGCTATGCGGTCAGGCGGAAGGAAATCGTTTCTTTTTTCGGGAAGGCTTACAGGGACAACTGGCTCTGGTGGTATACCGCCGGGCTTCGGTTTCACTACCTTGGAGATTCCTTCTCAAGGCCTCACAACCCGGTTTTTCACTACGGAAGCAAAGAGCATATCAAGTATGAGTGGAGGCTTCATCATCTGACTGAAAAGATTCTCAAGACGCGGCCTTTTGATCCGGCGGCCGTAACCGGAAGTTTTGGACAGTGGCTGAGCATGCGCCATAAGGCATATATGCGAAACAGCAAGGGCGTCACAGATGATGCCTACTATATTGACAGCACCCTGATGGGCGCCTGGAACTGGATCAGAGAAAATGTGCTGCCAGCCAGTGCAACGCTTGTCTGTTCATGATGAAAGGGGGGGGGAGGACTTGAATGATACGCACATAATAAAAACACCAACCCCAGAGCGAATGCTCGTAGAATCGGTGCTTTCCAATGCGCCTTCAGGGGCTCGAACCCTGGACACCCTGATTAAGAGTCAGGTGCTCTACCAACTGAGCTAAAAGCGCTTATTCTTATCTGTGGCTCGGTGTTTTCTCTTCCGAAGCACAAAAAGAATTATATGCCTCAATCCGGAATAATGCAAGGGGTGTTTTGTTCAACTTTATCATTATATTTCTTGTGTTGTCTGATATTATTGTTAATCTATATATTTTACCTTTCTTCTTCGTCAAGCGGCATCCTCGTCCCCCATAAGGTTACATCTTCCAATGCTGTGCATCCTTTCAATGCGGTTCATTCTTTCCCACTTGACCGCTTTGCCGGAAACAGCGGCCGCCATGAGCCATGATGCAAGCAAACGCTTGCATCATGGCTTCTGGCTCGTTGCCTGCACAAAAAAAGGATCCCCACGATTGTGAGAATCCTTTCTCCCTCTATTCAAACTGTCTGCTTACCATGCTCTGACTGCGCATACCGGATTGCGGTAGCTGATCGAGGAGATGGTGATACCCGTTCTTTCGTTCGATGCGTGGCAGACCTGCCCGTTTCCGATATAGATCGTGACATGTCCGATTCCGCCGCCGTTGTCGTAGAAGAGCAGATCGCCCGGCTGGATATCTGAAAGCGATACCTGCGTTCCGCATCCGGACTGAGCTGCCGCGTTGTGCGGAAGGCTGATACCGAAGTGGCTGAAGACGGCCATCGTAAATCCGGAGCAGTCAGCACCGCCGGTCAGGCTTGCACCGCCGTATACATACGGATTGCCGACAAACTGTGTTGCATATGATGCGATCTGGGCCCCCAGTGAAGAGGTCTGCTGCGCTTCTGTCTCCGGTGCAGAGGTTTCAGCAGTCGTCTCCGGTGCGGAAGTCTCCGGTGCCGACGTCTCGGCGGTGGTCTCCTGCGCGGAGGTTTCAGCGGTGGTCTCCTGCGTCTGAGACGAAGTGCTTCCGCTTCCGATGGCATTCAGATATGCCTGATAAGCAGCGATTGCCGCATCTGCCTTTGCCTGCGCATCTGCCTCATCTGTCGGATGGTTGGCCGCATCCTGCGCCTGCAGATATGCCTGATAGAGAGCATCTGCATCGGTTCCAACCGAGGATACCGCTGTCTCAGCCGGCTGACTGGAGGTATCCGTACTCTGATCTGTGCTCTGGGATGCCTGGCTGTCTGTCGTCTGGGAAGTCCCGTCTGAAACGCCAATCGACTGGAGATACGCCTGGTATGCACTGACCGCCGCATCTGCTTTCTGTTTTGCGTCTTCCTCGCTGACCGGGTGCATTGCCGCATCCTGTGCTGCAAGATATGCCTGGTAAAGGGCATCCGACTCGGAAGTCGAGGCGGTGCTTGTATCCGTGTAGGTCACATCCGAAGAGCTATCGTCAGATGAAGCAGAGGAAACGTCAGCCGGTGCTGTCTCGGAAGGTGCCGCATCGGTTAAAACCACCTCTGCCGCAGCCACTCCCTCATTCGATGCCTGGCTGTCTGCCGCGGCTGCCTGTGCCTCGCTCTGCGCCGTACTCTCAGATTCCTCTGCCACAGTCATACCGGAACTGTATGCCGTACTCGCATAGACATAGTCTGCGGAAACCCATCCATAGGTATCATGGTCAATACAAACCTTAAGCCAGTCGCCATCATCCTGAACAACCTCAAGGGAATCGGACTGTGTCGCCGTCGCAACTACTTCTGAATCTGTGCTCTTTTCAGCACGAACATTCAGCACCTTCGCCCCAACCTCCGCAGTTGTATAGCCGGACGTTGCCGCGATCTGCTGCGCATCCGACCCTGTGGCAATATACTGTCCTGCCACATAGCCCTCAACATTGCCGGACTTGATTTTATACCAGCCGTTCTCATCGACATCCTCAATCTGAACCGCATTCTTATTGTTCAGAACGCCGACGATCTCGCCATCCGTATCCCCGGATGCGCGGACATTGATCTGTCCATCACAAAGTGCAAAACCCGTCGTTCCCACCATGCTATTGTCGACTTCTGTCTGCGAAGCTGTCTCTGACTGTGCCGTCTCAGACTGGGCCTGAGTCTCGGTCTGTGCCGGCGCTTCCGTCTGCGGTGCCTCCGTCTGTGCTTCAGACTCTGTCTTCTTATGATTCCCTGCATCTGCCAGAGTCCCGACGCCTACCAGCGCCACATCTCCACCTCCAGCATATACCGCCGCTCCTGTACCAGTGAAGGTAAGCCCCGCCGCCAGACAGAACGCTACTGCTTTTGCCATTGCCTTATTCATTGGCCATGCCCCCTTGATTTCCATATTCTTTCGAATTCGTTTCAAATATTACGGATATGTTACAAATCAACTGTCGCTATGTTAACATCTATGCGGAGCATTGTCAAGATTCTAGGCTTCATATTTTAACATTATTGTAACATTTATGCATATATATCCTTGAACAGCGTACCCTGTGCGCCAGGCGCAGAATGGGCTGGGTGCCTGCGCACCCAGCCCATTCTGCAAATACCGTACATGGTACAACGTTTTTTCTCACAGCCCGATCTTCCGGAACGCATCCTCAAATGGCGCTGTGCACAGTCCCTTCTCTGTGATCATTCCAGTGATCAGGGAATGATCTGTGACATCAAATGCCGGATTGTACACGTTCACGTTTTTCGGTGCCATCCGCTCCTGATACCACATCTCCGTGACCTCATCCGGATCGCGCATCTCAATCGGAATCTGGTCGCCGGACGGTGTTTCCATATCAATCGTCGAGGACGGCGCGCAGACATAGAACGGGATGCCATAGTGCTTTGCAATAATGGCAAGCCCGGATGTACCGATCTTGTTCGCAAAATCACCGTTTCTTGCGACACGGTCGCAGCCTACAAAGATAATGTCGATCAGCCCGGCTCTCATCAGGCTGGAAGCCATGTTGTCACACTGGACAGTCGTGGTGATGCCTGCCGACGCAACCTCGAACGATGTGAGTCTGGCTCCCTGAAGCAGCGGTCTGGTCTCGTCGCAGTAGACATGCATGTCTGTTCCCTTCCAGCCATGCTCCAGCGCAATGTACATCGGCGCAGTCGCCGTTCCATACTTGGCAGTTGCCAGTGTTCCGGCATTGCAGTGCGTCTCAATCCCCACCGGGCGCCCTTCCTTTTTCAGATCCTTCAGCAGGCCGAATCCGATCTCTCCGATATTCCGGCTGATCTGGACATCCTCCGCCTGAATTCTGTCTGCCTCATGATAGAGAATCTCCTGAATCTCCGGAATGCTCCTCGCCCGGTTGTCCAGAAGAGTCTTCTCCATCCGGTTCAGTGCCCAGAAAAGATTGACAGCTGTCGGTCTGGAGGAGGCAAGGTACTCCTTGTTGGCCTTGAATTCACTATAAAATGAATCAAAATCCGCTGCCTGGCTTCTGGAGGACAGGACAGCCATACCGTATGCGGCACTTACTCCGATCGCAGGCGCTCCGCGGACTCTGAGTTTCTTGATAGCCTCCCAGATCTCTTCCTTCGTGCTGAGATTGATCCTTTTCACCGTCCCCGGCAAAAGCGTCTGGTCAATGATATCCAGTGCCTGCCTGTCCGGCGTCAGCCTGACGGTCAGTACCTTGTCGAAAAATTCCTCTACACTCGCATTGTTCATGTTTTCTGGTCTCCTGATCTCTTTCGTCCCCGTGCTGATTCCGTATCCCCGATTGACTGCCGGCATGGATCGCCTCTCCCATCATCTACGGCTGTCCATCCGGGCTGTGTCCTGTAGCAAGGCCGCACCGCACATACCAGGCAAAGGTGTGTGAAGCACGCTTCCCTGCGGCCGCCCGGTTCTTACACCTGCGGCATGCTTCGCTCGATTGAGGCGAACTTGGTGTACTCCGGCAGCCATGCCAGCTCCACGTCACCCAGCGGCCCGTTTCTCTGTTTGGCGATAATGCAGTCCGCAATCCCCTTCCGCTCAGTGTCCGGCTTGTAGTAATCCTCTCTGTAGAGGAACATGACGACATCGGCGTCCTGCTCGATTGCACCGGACTCCCGGAGGTCAGAGAGCACCGGTCTGTGATCCGGCCTCTGTTCGACAGCACGGGAGAGCTGCGAGAGCGCGACGACCGGGACATTCAGCTCCCTGGCCAGCCCCTTGAGGGATCTTGAGATTTCTGATATCTCCTGCTGCCTGGAATCGCTGCTGCGCTTCGATGAACCGCTCATCAGCTGCAGATAATCAATGATAATGATATCAAGCCCCTGTTCAAGCTTGTATCTCCGGCACTTGCTCCGCATTTCCGGTACCGTGATGCCGGGCGTATCATCAATGATCAGCCCGGACTTGCCGATCATATCCGCACCGGCAATCAGACTGTCCCACTCAGTGCTTGCCAGATTTCCATTCCTCAGCTTCTGGGCATCAATGTTGGCCTCCTGCGCAAACAGGCGGCGGACAAGCTGCCCTTTCGACATCTCCAGACTGAAGATCGCGACATTCTTATGCTGTCGGATCGCCATATAATCCCCGATGTTCAGGGCAAATGCTGTTTTCCCCATCGACGGTCTTGCGGCAATGAGGATCAGGTCAGACGGCTGGAAGCCGGAGGTCTTGAAATCCAGATCCGCGAAGCCTGTCGACAGTCCCGTCACACTGGAATTCTGCCGTGCCGCCGCGGAGATCTTTGAAATCTCCTCCATCACCACATCCTGGATCGGTACATAGTCCTGGCTTTCCTTCGTCTGGAGAACCCGGAACATCTTCTCCTCTGTCTCCGCCATCAGCGCCTGGACACTCTCCCGGTTCAGATAGCAGCTGTTCGTCAGAGATTCCATCGTCCGGATCATCGTCCGCAGCCTGGACTTGTCCGCTACGATCTTCGCATAATATTCGATATTCGTCGAAGTCGGGACAGCTGTGACAAGCTGCGCCAGATAATTGTCCGTTGCGATATTCTCCGGCGCGTCCATTTCCCTGAGTCTGTTCTGAATCGTCACGCTGTCGACCGGCTGGCCCTCATTATCCAGAGAGACGATGGCAGAAAACAGCAGGCCGAAGGACTTCTGATAGAAATCTTCCGGACTCAGATACTTCTGGGCCACAGAGATGGCCTCAGGGTCCATCATCATGGAACCGATGACCGATGATTCTGCTGCCTGGTCATGAGGAAGTATTCTTTTGATCAGTTCCTCATCCGGCATCAGAGCGCTTCCACCTTGACTTTCAGTTCCGCTTTCACCTGCGGGTGAAGCTTGACATCAACAGTCATCTCGCCCGTGTTCTTGATCGGCGCATCAATCACGATCTTCCTGCGGTCAATCCCGATCCCGAGCTGCTCCTTCATCGCATCCGCAATCTGCCCATTCGAAATCGAACCAAACAGCTTCCCGCCTTCCCCTGTCTTGACCTTGAGCAGCACTGCCTTCTCCTCAATCTCCTTCTTCAGCGCCTCTGCCTCCGCAAGATTCTCAGCCGCAACCTTCTCGTCATTGGCTTTCTTCAGCTTCAGCGTATTGAGATTCGCGCTGGTCGCCTCCACACCCTGGTTTTTCCGAATCAGAACGTTTCTTGCATAGGCGTCAGAGACCTCGACGATCTCTCCCCTTTTTCCAACCTTCTTCACATCTTCCAGCAAAATGACCTTCATAATTCTCCTCCATCTCACACGCAGCCTGAGCCTTCCAGCCGCAGCTGCCAAATCGTTCCTTTCCGGCTTTCTGCCTTGCTCTGACCGTTCTTTGCAGTCAGATCAGCTTCTCGTCTGTCATCTGTTTCAGGACTTCCTTCAGTTTGTCCCGTGCCTCTTCAATCTTCATCCCCTTCAACTGGGCGCCTGCCATGCTGATATGCCCACCACCGCCCAGCTTCTCCATGACGAGCTGGACATTCGCCTCATCAATCGACCGAGCGCTGATAAAGATCTCATTCTCATAGTCAGTCAGGACAAATGAAGCCCTGACGCCGACAATGTTCAGCAGTTCATTTGCCGCCTGCGCACCGACCACATTCGGACTCTTGAGCCCTCCCGGCGGGAGGATCGAGATGGCATAGGCGCCCATATAGATCTCCGCATTCCGGACTGCCTCGGCCCGCGCCTTATAACTGTCCATGTCATCTCGAAGCAGCTTCCGGACTCTCGTGATATCCGCACCACTTCTTCTCAGATAAGCCGCTGCCTCGAATGTCCGGGCTCCTGTCTTTGCCACAAAATTGTTGGTATCGATGAGAATGCCGGCGTACATACAATCTGCCTCAAGGCTCCTGAGCCGGACATTCTCCTCGAAATACTGGAGAATCTCGGCGATCATCTCACAAGCGGAGGATGCCGACGGCTCAATATAGCTCAGGGAAGCATTCTCGATCTTCTCCGTGTTCTGTCTGTGGTGATCCAGCACAACCACAGTGTCTGTCCGGTTTAAAAGCTCGCCACACTCCAGAAGCGACGGCCGGTTCGTATCCACGACAATGACGGCTGTCGATTCATCGGTCATCGCCAGCGCCTGGTCATGACTGATGAACAACCCATCCTTGTAATCCTTGCTCTCCTTCAGAAGCTCCAGCCACTGGCTGATCGAACCGGTCTCCGTGCCCATCACGATATGCGCCGGCTTTCCGAGTGCCCGCGCCGCCCGGCAGATTCCAACCGCTGCCCCAAGGCTGTCCATATCCATAAAGCGATGCCCCATCGCGATCACCGAGTTCTTTGTGATCATGATCTCACGCATCGCCTGCGCCTTTACGCGCGCCTTTACACGCGTATGCTGTTCATTCCTCTGGGATTTTCCGCCAAAGAAGGTCATCTGGGACGCATTGTTGACCACCGCCTGGTCACCGCCTCTGCCCAGCGCCATCTCGATTGCTGAGCGGGCCTTCTCATAATTTTCGATATAGGTTTTCCCGCCGATCCCTGCACCGATGCTCAGCGTAATACTGACTTCATTGCCAATATTGATGGTCTTGACCGATTCCAGCACAGAAAAATGATCGGCCATCAGCGAATCAAGGCTTTTCCGGTTGAAGACAACCATGTACTTGTCCTTCTCGAGTTTCTTAGGAAGACAGTCGTACGATGTGAAGTACTTCATAATCTGCCGATCCACCAGGACACTGATCAGGGAGCTGTGCACCTCGTCAACTCCCTCCAGCGCCTCATCATAATTGTCCAGGTCCACCAGTGCCACTGCAAACCGCTGATCCCGGTTTTCCTGACGCAGCCGATTCAGGTCTGTCTCATCCAGGAAATAGATGATATAGAAATAACTACTCTCACCGTCCCTTGCTTCCCGGGAGATCAGCTCCGTCCCGTCAATCAGGTCATCGATCACGATCCGCTGCATGTGAGCGCGAAAGTCCATATTCTCATAATGGACCTGCACATCCTTATCCCACTCCGCGGCCGGAAATGTATCCTGCTGAAGCTCCGGAAACAGAGTGTCGATATTCTTATCGTAGTCCTCAGGTTTCTTTGACAGCTCGCAGAGTCTGTCATTCATCCACAGAATCCGGCCATCCGCCGACACAATCGTCACGGGAAGCTCAATCTGACGCAGGATTTCCTCCTGTTTCTGCCCGAAGCTCGTCGCAAAGTCAACCAGCCCTCTCAGAATTCTCGGCCGGTAATACAGATAGACTCCGAGGATCAGCACAAAGTAGCAGCAGGTAAAAAGCAGCGTCACAATGCCCGCTTTTGTGCTGATCCTGAAATTGAGCGCCACCAGCACAACGAGGGAAAGGGACAGCACGACGCTCCAGCTCCAGTGCATCCCCAGATTCCCGCTGTATCTGATCCGTGGGTTATTTTTCATGCTAATATCCTACCATTCTTTCCGCAGATTCTGCCGCCCGCGCTGCCGGGTGCCACTTGCTCAATAACGGAACACCGCAACTCCGTACGCCGGCAGGTCATATGCGAAGGAATACAGTTTGCCATCGCATTCACTCTCGACAGCCTTGTACATCACCGGATGGTTCATCCCGTGACCGCCAAAGCGTGCTTCGTCTCCGTCAAGCACCAGCCGGTACGTGCACTTTTTCACACAGCCGACGCGGTAATCCGGCCGCGCTACCGGCGTAAAGTTGATGACAAAAAGCAGATTGCTCTTCCCATCCTCCGAATGGCGCAGGAAGCTGTAGATGCTGCGGTCTGCGTCATCTGCATTGATCCACTCAAATCCGCACGGATCACAGTCTGCCTCATACATAGCCGGCGTATTTTTATAAAGATGCAACAATTCTGTCACGAAGTCAAGCATCTGCCTGTGCCTGGGCTGCTGAAGAAGGAACCAATCCAGTTCCCTGTCCTCTGACCATTCGCGCTCCTGCGCAAAATCCTGTCCCATGAACAGCAGCTTCTTGCCCGGATGCCCGAACATGAATGTATACCCACACTTCAAATTGGCAAATTTGTCATCGTAGAGACCCGGCATCTTGTTGATCATCGAGCACTTCAGGTGGACAACCTCGTCGTGCGAGAGCACCAGGCAGTACTTTTCGGAATACGCGTACGTCATCGCAAATGTCATCTTGTTATGATTGAACTTGCGGAAATACGGATCCAGCTTCATGTACTCGAGGAAGTCATGCATCCAGCCCATGTTCCACTTCATTGAGAAGCCCAGTCCATCGTCCTCCGGCCTTCCCGTGACCTTTGGCCATGCCGTCGATTCCTCGGCAATCATCATGACACCCGGGTGCTTGCCCCTGACGACGGAATTCAGATGCTTGAAGAACTCAATCGCCTCAAGATTTTTATTTCCGCCATACTTGTTCGGTACCCACTGTCCGTCCTTGCGGCCATAGTCCAGATACAGAATGGACGCCACCGCGTCGACCCGCAGACCATCCACATGGAACTCCTCGATCCAGTACAGTGCATTGGCGATCAGGAAGTTCTTGACCTCAGACTTGCCAAAATCAAAGACCTTTGTCCCCCAGTCCGGGTGCTCTCCCTTGCGCGGATCCGCATATTCATAGCACGGTGTTCCGTCAAACTCCGACAGTCCATGGGCGTCCTTCGGAAAATGAGCGGGCACCCAGTCCAGAATCACGCCAATGCCATGGTTGTGCAGATAATTCACCATGTAGGCGAAGTCCTCCGGAGTTCCGTACCGGGATGTCGGCGCATAGTAGCCCGTCACCTGATACCCCCAGGAGCCATCAAACGGATGTTCCGCGATCCCCATCAGCTCGACGTGCGTGTAGCCCGTCTTCATCAGGTAGTCGGTGATGGAATGCGCAAAATACCGGTAGTTGTAGAATCCATCCTCATGTTCACCGTGCGGATGACGCATCCAGCTCCCGATATGGCACTCGTAGATAGAAATCGGCGCCTTGTCCTGGATAAAGTCATTCTGCCTTCTCATCCATCTCCCGTCCGTCCATTTGATTGGATTCAGATCCGCGATGATGGACGCCGTGCCCGGGCGGTACTCTGCCTGATTCGCATACGGATCAGCCTTGTACAGCTTTCTGCCATCCTGTGTGTAGATCAGATACTTGTACATCTGCCCCGGTTGTGCCGACTCGACAAACGTCTCCCAAATCCCGGAGGGCTCTCTCTTCTCCATCGGAATATTGCTTTCGTTCCAGCCGTTGAACTCCCCGATCAGCGTGACAGCCGCCGCATGAGGCGCCCACACGGCAAAGTGAATGCCTTTCCGTCCCTTGTACATGGAGGGATGCGCACCCAGCTTTTTATAGATGTCATAATGAACGCCCTTGTCAAACAGATACTGATCCAGATCCCCGATAAATTCAGGCCCCTTCTCCGGAACCTTCTCCGCCGTTTTCTTCTTAGGCTCAGGCGCCGCTGTCACCTTCTTCGGCTCCGCTGCCGCCGTCACCTTCTTCGGCTCAGACGCCGCTGTCACCTTCTTTGGCTCCGCTGCCGCTGTCACCTTCTTCGGCTCCGCTGCCACTGTCACCTTCTTCGGCTCAGGCGCCGCTGTCACCTTCTTTGGCTCCGCTGCCGCTGTCACCTTCTTTGGCTCAGGCGCCGCTGTCACCTTCTTTGGCTCAGGCGCCGCTGTCACCTTCTTTGGCTCCGCTGCCATCGTCACCTTCTTCGGCTCCGTTTTCCCAGCCTGTTTCTTTTTCATCGCTTCGCTTCCTCCCTGATTGAGCAGATAAACTGCGCAGCCATCCGCCGGCAGCGTGACGTGAAGCTGTCCCTGTTCCCTCGTAACCTCATCCAGCGACAGCAGGTCTACCACAGTATCTCCAACATCCGGAATCCGGATCCACATCTCGGCAGGCTGATCGTCGTTATTGACCGCGACCACAACCGCTTCCTGATCTCCGATCCTCGCAAATGCATACTGCCTGTTTGTCAGAAGCAGTTCCCTGTACCGGCCATTTCCAATCACCGGATACTCCTGCCTGAGCCCTCCAAGCTTCTCAAGAAATTCTTCCAATCCCGGGATGGGCGGATTCTGACGAATCTTCTCCAGATCGATCTGAGGCCGAAGCCCCCAGTCTCCGTCTTCCTTCCGTCCGCCGATGCCCCACTCTGACCCGTAATATATGGACGGATCTCCCGGCAGTGTGTAAAGGAGCGTATACAGCGGGAAAAGCTGTTTTTTGTCACTCAGCTTCTCCACAACCCTCGAAACATCATGGTTGTCTGCAAAGGAGTACAGCACGCGCCCCCTGTATATCCCACCATTCTCATCGAACTGTCTACGGATGGTATGGGCGATCTCGAAGTAATTGTGCGACTCATGTCCGGACCAAAGCCCCTTGTTCAGCTCATAGTTTGTGACAGAATGAAGCATCTCCGGATTTGCCCAGCGCGCATAGTCACCGTGGATCACCTCTCCCATCAGCCAGAAATCCGGCTTTTTCTCCAGGACTACGCGGCGCATCTCCCGGAGGAAATCAAAATCAAGGCAGTCCGCACAATCCAGCCGAATGCCGTCAATATCAAACGAATCAATCCAGAAACGAATCACATCAAACAGGTAGTCCTTCACCTCCGGATTTCTGAGGTTCAGGTTGACCAGATCGCCCGATCCCCGCCACGTCTCATAGGAGAAGCCATCGTGGTAAGCGCTGTCCCAGCCAAAATTGATGCCCTTGTACCAGTCCTTGTATCTTGATTGCTCCCGGTTCTTCTGAATATCCCGAAATGCGAAAAATTCACGTCCTGTATGGTTGAAGACCCCGTCGACGACCACCCGGATTCCCGCCTCATGGCAGGAGCGGACAAATACCTTGAAATCTTCCTGGTCTCCAAGACGTCTGTCCACCATCCGGTAATCGATTGTGTCGTACCCATGCCTGGATGACTCAAAGAGCGGTCCGATATAAATCGCCCCGACATGCAGATCTCTCAGATGCGGAATCCATCCGTTCAGCTTCCTGAGGCGGTGAACCACCTCTCCTCCATGATTCTCATGAGGCGCTCCCAGAAGTCCCAGTGGATAGATATGATAAAAAACCGTGTTATCGTACCATTCGCTCAATGGTGCCACCCATCCTTTCCTGCACTTTCCCGCAGCTTTTCTATAGCATCCAGTGCTTTCAGCAACCCACTTAAAAGAGCTGCCGTCAGCCTGCTAATAATTATATGATTTGCACAAACATAAGTCAACGAAGGCCCCATTTCCGGGCAAACCTGCCTGCCCGGGATCCTTCTCTATTCCCGCAGTGCTTCATCCATCCGCCAGCAGCGTGTGCTTTCAAATGTGTGCATTCGATACATGAATGTATATATATGCGTACGGGCACCGGAAAAGGGTCCTCCCGATTTTCCGATGCCCGTCTGTCTGCTGTCATTCAGCGTACAGGCTTTCAGCGCACTGGCCTTCAGTCTGTTTAAGCTGTCTCTGTTGCTGCTATCTCTGATCCTGCCGTCTCAGCGGTCTTCCCTGAAGTACGGCAGGCCCAGTGCTGCCGGCGGCTGGTTCTCCTTCTTGTTCAGCATGCTCATGATGATGAGCACCGCAATCGTGACAAGATATGGAAACATTTTATAGATTTCCTTGATGGCCATGTTTGTTCCGGTCGGGATGTAAAGATACAGAATGTACAGACCGCCGAACAGGATGGATGCAAAGATGCTCAGGTCCGGTCTCCAGACCGTGAAGATGACAAGTGCGATGGCGAGCCAGCCCCTGTCGCCGAAGGCGTTGTTCGACCAGACACCGGACGCATAGTCCATGACGTAGTACAGACCGCCAAGTCCTGCAATCATGGATCCGACGCAGGTTGCAATGTATTTGTACTTCGAGACATTGATCCCGGCCGCGTCCGCCGTACCAGGATTCTCGCCGACCGCCCGCAGCTGAAGGCCAAGCCTTGTCTTTCTCAGAAACAGCGCAGCCAGGATTGCGATAATGATCGCTGTGTACGCCAGGAAGCCGTATGAGAACAGCAGCTTCCCAACCACTCCCGTCTTATTTGCAAATGGAAGCGTCTTCTGAAAACATCCGGAGGTCGCCCGGAGCGAAATGGATGGAACATCTGACCCGGTCAGCTTGATCAACGACCCGCCGAAGAAGTTTCCGAATCCGACACCGAAGGTCGTCATTGCAAGACCGGTCACATTCTGGTTTGCCCTCAGGTTGACCGTCAGGAAGCAGTAGAGCAGTCCCATCAGGAGAGACCCCAGAAGTGAACAGAGAATCGGAATCGCGATCCCAAGGATCGGATTGATGGATGCATTCACAGCCGTCAGATGATTCTCATAGAAGAAAGACCCGATGACACCCGAGATGGCGCCGACATACATGATGCCCGGAATACCGAGGTTCAGGTTCCCAGACTTCTCAGTCAGAGTCTCACCCGTACTGCCGAGCAGAAGCGGAATACTCTGTTTGACCGCACTTGGAATAAACGCTACAAAGTTAAACATTTATTTCGCCTCCTTCTTCCGGACAATTCTGTACTGGATGAAGAACTCGCATCCAATCAGGAAAAAGATGATGATGCTCGTCAGGATATCCGAGAACGACTCGTTGAGGTTGAAGTTTGTCGCCACCTCGCCGGCGCCCTTGGACATGAACGTGATCAGGAAGCTCGTGAAGATCATGCCGAATGGATTGAACTTCGCCATCCACGCAACCAGGACGGCTGTGAAGCCCCGCCCGTTTGCAAGGGTCGTCGTGATGGTATGATCCGATCCTGCGACAAGCATAAAGCCGGTCAGTCCGCAGACCGCACCGGACAGCAGCATCGTCCGGACGATGACTCTACCGACACGGATGCCGACATATCTTGCCGTGTTCTGGCTCTCTCCTACAACTGCCAGCTCATATCCATGCTTGCTGTACTTCATGTAGCAGAAGATAAAGATCGTCACCGCAGCCGCAACGATGACGGTCAGCAGGTACTTGTACCGCCCGATGACCGGCAGCCATCCGGCGTGGCTGGACTGGTTGATGATGCCGACCTTTCCGGAGCCCTTCGGCTTCTCCCACAAAATGATGAAATATGCGCAGAGCTGAATGGCGACATAGTTCATCATCAGGGTGAACAAGGTTTCATTGGTATTCCACTTTGCCTTGCAGACCGCCGGGATCAGCCCCCAGATTCCTCCGGCAATGACCGCCGAGATAAGACTGAGCAGGATCACCAGCCCATTCGGCAGACGGTTTCCAAGCGTAATCATACAGGCAGCCGTTGCAAGGCAGCCGATCATGACCTGTCCCTCGCCTCCGATGTTCCAGAACTTCATGCGAAACGCCGGCGCCATCGCCAGAGAGATCAGAAGAAGGACGGAAAGATCCTGCATCATGACCCAGAACCGTCTCTGCGAGGCAAAGCTTCCACCGAAGATGGTCGCCATGACTTCGAGCGGGCTTTCCCTTGTCAGTGCCCAGGTGACAATCGCGCATACGAGGATAGCGCACACAAGGGCGATCGCTCTGATCCCCATCGCTTTATACCAGGAGATTGAAGCTCTCTTTACGATATGGAGTCCTGTACCGTTTTTTGTCTTATTCTTCATGATGCGCCTCCCAGTGAAGTCATCAGCAGGCCAACTTCATTCTTGTTTGCCGTCCTTCCGTCCAGGATACCGGACACCTTTCCTCCGCACAGGACGAGAATCCGGTCCGCCAGTTCCAGAAGCACATCCAGGTCCTCGCCGACATAGACGACCGCGACTCCCTTTTCCTTCTGTTTATTCATCAGGTCGTAAATCACATACGACGAGTTGATGTCCAGTCCACGCACCGCATAAGCCGTCAGAAGAACGGTCGGATTGGATGCGATCTCACGCCCGACAAGCACCTTCTGGACGTTGCCGCCCGAAAGTCTTCTGACCGGTGTGGAAAGGCCGGGTGTGTCGACGGAAAGCTCCTCGACGACCTCCTTCGCCAGATTCTGCGGAATCTTCCGGTCCGTGAACGGACCCTTGCCCTTCCGGAAGGAACGCAGCATCATGTTGTCTGTCAGATCCATGTTCCCGACCAGTCCCATACCGAGCCGGTCCTCCGGAACGAATGACAGCGCGACGCCCATCTCGGCAATGGCCTCGGGATCCTCCCCGACAAGGCTGCTCTTTTTTCCATTGTCATCAATATAGGTGATCTCGCCGGAATCGATCTTCTGAAGACCTGCAATCGCCTCCAGAAGTTCCCTCTGACCGCTCCCGGAAATCCCCGCAATTCCCAGTATTTCTCCCGATCGGATATCGAAGGAGACGTCATCCAGCTTCCGGATGCCGTCCGCGCTGCTGACTGTCAGTCCCTTCACGACAATCCTCGGCTTTGCATCCTTCGGCTCCGGGCGCTCGATATCCAGCTTCACAGCATGACCGACCATCATGTCGGTCATCTCCTGCGTGTTGGTCTCCGAGGTCTTCAGGTTGCCGATGAACTTCCCCTTGTTCAGGATATCCACCCAGTCGGAGATCTCCAGCACCTCATTCAGCTTGTGCGTGATGATGATGATCGCTTTTCCATCCTTCTTCATGTTCCGAAGAACATCAAAGAGGCGCTCCGTCTCCTGGGGTGTCAGAACGGCTGTCGGCTCATCCAGGATGAGGATATCCGCCTTGCGGTACAGCATCTTCACGATCTCAACCGTCTGTTTCTGTGAGACAGACATATCATAGATCTTCTGATTCGGATCCAGCTCAAAGCCGTACCTGTCACAGATCTCGGAAATCCGCTTCGAAGCCGCCTTCAGGTCGAATTTTCCTTCATTCAGCCCGAGGATGATGTTCTCAGTCGCCGTCATGACGTCCACGAGCTTGAAGTGCTGATGAACCATGCCGATTCCCAGATCCAGAGCGTCCTTCGGAGAGTGGATAAACTCCTCCCTGCCGTTGATGTAGATATGGCCGGAATCCGGGTAGTAGATACCGGAAAGCATGTTCATCAGCGTTGTCTTTCCGCTTCCGTTCTCTCCCAGAAGAGAGAGAATCTCCCCCTTGTAGATGTCGATCGATACGTGATCGTTTGCAACTACCTTTCCGAATGTCTTGGTAATGCCGCGCATGCTGACGGCGGGCTGTTTGTTATCCACTGTCGCACCTTCCCTTCACTGAAGAAGGCAGCACAGGTCTTGCTCCCGTACTGCCCTCCTCTTAATTGTCAGAGACGATCTCTCTGCCTGGTATTCAATGTGTCATCAGCCAAAGTTGGTATCCAGAAGCTTGATGCCATCAATGCCGGCTGCGTTGTCCGCGTCAACCAGATCGAAGTACGGAGCACTTCTGTATTCAGACTCATGGAAATATCCATCCGACACGACCTTGGTATCCGGCGTGTAGTTATCATCGGTATCTACATCTGCCAGATAGCTGTCGTCAAGCGCTGCACCCTTGAACGTGAAGGCGGAGGTGTCAAATACATGAAGGGTCCCTGCCTCAAGCTCCTTGGTAACCTCGTCAAGCTTCTCCTGTGTTCCCTCTGTAGCGACATTCGTGTTGAGATCTGTCAGCTTGACAGAGCCGCTTGCAAGCGTTCCTGTCCAGTCTGCCGGGATCTCCTTGCCCTCTGCAACGGACTGCATCATAAACTTCATGTACGGAGCCCAGTCAATTCTGGAAGAAATCAGATAGGTGTTCGGGCATGCATCCTGCGTGGAACCGTTGTAGGAGACATCCGGAACGCCCGCTTCCTCACATGCTGTAGGTGCACCCATGGAGTCTGCATGCTGGGAAATGAGCACGCAGCCGTCGTTGATCAGGTTCTTTGCGCCTTCCTTCTCAGCCGTCTCATCATACCAGGATCCGGTGAAGGTAACCTCCATCGTTGCACTCGGACACTGAGATCTTGCGCCAAGGAAGAAGGATGTGAATCCGGAGATAACCTCTGCGTAGGTGAAAGCGCCGACATAGCCGATCTTCGCCTTGTCCTCGGTAATCTTGCCGTCCTTGATCATCTCGTTGAGCTTCATGCCCGCCGCGACGCCGGCCAGATAGCGGCCCTCATAGATGGCAGCGAACGCGTTGTGGTAGTTGCTCAGGCCTTCGGTGTGTGCCTTCGTTCCGGTTGCATGGCAGAACTGGACATCCGGGTACTCCTGAGCTGCCTGGATCATGTAATCCTCATGTCCGAAGCTGTCCGCAAAGACTGCCGCGCATCCCTGGTCTGCAAGGTCTGCAGCTGTCTCATAGCACTCCTGGCCTTCCGGGACATTGGTCTTCAGGACGATCTGATCATCTGAAAGGCCAAGCTCCTTTGCCGCTTCCTTCGCTCCATTGATGAAGTTCAGGTCGTAGGTTGAATTCTCATCGTGAAGGAAAATGAAGCCGAACTTCATATCGGACGGAATCGTCACATCCGCCTCCGTCTCAGCTCCCGCAATGAAGGCGCCGCCGCTTGCCTGGCCCTCCGTCTGGGCTTCGGTCTCCCCCGCAAATGCCGGGCTGCAGGCTGTTGCAGCCATTGCCAAACTCAGAAACACAGCAATCTGTTTTTTCATCCTCACTACCTCCTGGCGTCAGCAAAAACGCAAAATTAATAAGGAACTAGCTAGAGTATAACAGCGGGTTTTGTCAGTGTCAATGAACGATATTACCATGAATTCAAAATATTTTTATATAAGCTGACAAAATGTTAGAATATCGCTCCAATATCTCAACATTTTCTGTCTGAATGCCCAAATCGGAATGATTCCGGGCCGTTCGCCAGATTCCGTAATTATTCCGGAATTATATAGATGTTACCGCAGATCCTTTGCTTTCAGGATCACCCTGTTCTGTTCGTCGTAACGCTTCTTCGCAGACTGAATCCTGCGGAAGAATTTCTGCGAATTCCGTATCGCACGGCTTGTAAGCTCAACGACATTGGTGATCGATACCTGTTCGCCCGACTTGGCCGCTGCATCCAGCCTTGCCCTGAGCGCTTCCCTTGCGTCCTCCGAGAGCGTGCAGTCCTGGCTCTCCGCATAAAGCTGACCAAAGTTCACCAGATCCTGGCTGCTGAACGTCGGGATGTAGATCTGCGCCGTAAACTTCATCGTAAAGCGCGGGTGCCGCATCAGGAGGTCATGAATATACCGCTGTTCATCCTCCAGGATCATGATCATTCCGTCTGTCCGGAATTCCATCGCCGTCGTCAGCTGATCGACAATGCTGTCTTCCAGATCTCCGGCCTCCTCGACAATCAGGACCCCTCCCGCAATCTTTGCGATCGTTGCCGCAATGTCCTTGCGGTTCAGGTCAGCCGCGTAAATCCGCGCCATCTTGACCGAATGCGTTCCCATGTCCTCTGCGACAGCCTTTGCGATACCCGTCGCGATCGTCGTTTTTCCACAGCCGTGGCCGCCCAGAATCAGGACATTGCCTGTGCGGGATGTACGGTCCCCATTCCGGCTCTCTGCCTGCTCGATCGCTTTTGCGATCTGTTCCTCCAGATTTCCGATCCCGAGGAATCCCGAGAACAGCTCTCTCTGGTAAGGCTTCAGATAGGATCTGCCGGCTGCCACCTGCGGTTCTCTGACATCCGTCTGCGGAAGAACCTCGCGCATGGACTGCTCAGACGTCCGCTGGACAGCCTCTTTCTCTGAGGCAGTATGCGGCTGCTCCTCTGCCGGCTGCCTCTCCTGTATCTGCCTTGATGCTTCCGCGCGGGCTGCGGCTGCCTGCCCAAAAGACTGAATTCCTTCTTCCGGCTGCCCCTGCGATGCCGCTGTTTTTCCTGCATCCTCTTCCTTGGCCTGTGCTTCAGCCTCCGATGCAATTTGCTCCGCAACTCTCTCTCCGGCTGTCTTTGCCTTCAGCTCTCTCTGGCGGAACTGTTCGTGAAGCTTTGCGATTTCTGCTGTCGGAAGAACCCTCGTCTTTGCATCCAGGATATCCTCTACCGGTCTGTTCTTCCAGTCCTCCGGGCGGAAAGATGCCGCCTGCTGTCCTGCGGTGCCTGCTGACGGCTGCGTTGCTGCATCTGCTGCCTGCGGTGCTTCCTCGGGTGCTGACGGCTGTCCCGCGGTGCCTGCTGACGGCTGCGCAGTTGCATCCGCTGGCTTCTGTGCTTCTGCGGGTGCTGACAGCTGCGCTGCTGCATCGGCTGACGGCTGAACTGCCGCATCTGCCGGCGGCTGTGCTGCTGCATACGCTGACGTCTGAACTGCCGCATCTGCCGGCGGCTGTGCTGCTGCATCGGCTGACGGCTGAACTGCCGCATCTGCC
>OCVV011353980.1_pt1 | contig 36850 bp, 46 predicted proteins | sample 1539721 | NCBI WGS metagenome assembly OCVV01 (sample SAMN02144230, study PRJEB22623) | gut metagenome | biome: sheep rumen | host: Ovis aries | place: New Zealand | reverse complement strand
ACCTCGCTCTTGCGAATCCTAAAGCATCCAGTTCATCTTCGAAGTAAATTTCTCCGTCCCATTTCGGCGGTTGGTCCGTCTGTGGTTCATTCTTCGGTTCTTCCAGATCTGCGTCCGGTCTGAACAGAGGACATTCAATCACCAGTGCTGACTTGATCTGACGCTCCATCCCTCCGTCTATCCTTGTGACTTCGGTCTCTATGGCCTTCCATCCTTCGACCGGTTCAAGCTTTCTCGACCAGGAACATCCTCTCTTTCCTTCCGGCACTGCGTTCTTGCAGTCCCAGCAAATGGTCTGCCGTTTGTGGAACTGTGTAGGCACTCCTTTTCTTTGTCTTGGCGGCGGTGCTTCGTCCGGGGTCAGGTCTTTTATCTCCCAGTAATCACACTTCAGAGCCTTCGCCAGTGCTTCAACGGTCTTGGACTTCATCGCCATTTCTGTATTACGAATCTTGGAAAGGCCGGAGAATGAAAGGCCGGTCATCTTCGCTAATTGTTTCACCGAAGGAATCCCTAACTCCTCCATCCTCTGGTCTATGAACTTCCCTACTGGTGACTTTGGCATCTGTCTTCCTCCAGGATTCTGCACTTGATTTTCAAGTTGGTATTCTCCTCCTTCAGCTTGTCAAGTTCATCCTGTAACTTGGCAAACTGTTCGGACAGATGAACAAAATCCATGTAGTTAAATACTGTCGGTTTAATCATCAGAACGGAACCTCCTCCTGTAATGCAGCGAATCCTTCCGGGATCTGCATCTGTTCCTGTGCCTTCTGTTCCTGATACTGCTGATATGTCATGTTCTGCTGTGCCTGTGTCTGCTGTGGTGCTGTCCACTGCGGATTGCTCCAAGCCGGTTGTGCCGGGGGCTGTGTCTGCTGTGGCTGATTCCACTGGCCCTTCTGTGCTTCAGCTTGATTCCTCTCCACCTGTTCTTGATTGCTTAAAAACTCGACATCCCATGCAACCACTTCTGTGAAAGATGCTTTTGTACCGTCCTGTTTTTCATAGCTTTTGATGTTCAGCTTTCCTTCGACCAAGACCTTGCGTCCCTTCGAAAGGAATTTCGCGCAGTTCTCCGCTTTCTTTCCGAACGTGACAACAGGAACCCATGTGGTTTTAGTCTCGCCATTCTCCCAATCATTGACCGCAACGGGGAACCTTGTGATAGCTGTCTGCTTTTCCCCGGTGGTGTATCTTATCTCCGGGTCTTTGCCTAAATTTCCTGTGATAATTACCTTGTTCACTCTCTTTTCTCCTTCTCCGCTTTGTTCAGTACTTCCGTTAACTTCTTGCATGCCTCGATTACATCCGGGTTATCTTTGAGATATGACGGAGCCTCGATCATCATTGCTTCAGGACATGTCTCAAACAGGTAGTCGATATACTCCTTGTCGATATCGTCCTTGATGTTGTACTTCTCTGCCATTGCTGCCACCTGGATATATTCACAGGCGGCGAACAGCGCAGCTTCACGCAGTTTCTTTGCTGACCGGCTTGCCTGTTTGTATTCGTCCTTGAAGATGTGTTCCGCAAGCTGTGCGAATGCCACCTTTACCCTCTTGGTCTCTGTGTCTGCTTCCTGTACTTCTTCAAGGATAACGAAACCGCCTTCATGCTCTGACTTGAACAAACCACGCTTTTCGTTTGCCCGGTTCAATTCCCCACGCATGACATTCTCGACTTCTCTTAATAATTCTTTCATGTGTTCCTCCATCTGATTGTTATGCCTGTATCTTTCTTCAGTGTTTTCGCAAGGTCTTCCATCTCTGCCAGATGGCTGTCAAGATACAGTGCGTATCTCGATGCCCTCACATACACCTTTGTTATTTCATCGATGCCGTAGCCAAATTCATCTTTCATTGCCACCATGTAGAGAAGTGATGCTTTTGCTACTGCTTTGTCTGTTGCGTCCAGCTTCATCTTCTCGATGGCCTTTTCTGTAAGCTGAATGGTCTTCTGCTTCGGCTTCTTCACTCGCTTCACTTGTTTCTGCTCCTCTTTACCGCCCGGAAGGGTTCGCTCAATATCTCATTCTCCTTGCGCTTTTCCTCCTGGATCCTCTCTCTTAATGCCGTATGTTCTGACCGCCAAGCGAGATACTTTGCACAGTTCCCATGACAGCCGAACACTCTTTCAACACACTTGTAACACGGGTTACTCATATTCCTCCTCCAGCAATAACTTCCTCTTGGATTCCTCAATTGCCTGTCTGACTTCTGCCGGGAGTCCCCTCTGGACCTCTTGATGTTCCTTTATGGCTTCCACCCTTTTGAGGAACTGGCCTTTGACTATGGTGTTCATCGTTCCGACATCCGTCTGCGCCAAATCTTTTAATGCTGACGGACTACCGACAAAGGATTGGCACTCCGGGGGCAGCTTCTTGAATTCTTCTTCGGAGTGATACAGGCTGTTGCTTGCCGCCTTGTTGATCAGTGTCCAGAGGTCTGTTGTGCCTATCGGTTCTTTGATAAGGTCCACCTGTTTCATCAGACCGGCAACTGTCGGAGCAAATTCGCTTGTCTTGACGAAGTTCTTTGCGGCCTGTGAAACTATCCGTGGATCTTCATCACAGAGTGCGTCATACCATACTGTCATAACCGCCTGTACATCCTTGCCCTCATAGAATCCTTTGTATGCTGCCTGGAAGTACTCCATCAGTTTCTTGATTTCGTCCTTGGTCAAAAGTCCACCTCCCATCTTGATATGCTTTCGCTTGATTCCCTCTCATTGAGATAGCCTTCGAATTTGTTTGAGAATAATGTCTCCGGGCGGAGGAACTTGCACATCTTCGGATCGTTCACCCACTGCTTGCCCTTCTTGTAGATCACGGCCTTGAAGTCATCGACTCTGTATCCTTCATTGAGCCTTGCCCTGATCAGTGACTGTGTTTTCTTCGAAGATGCCCTGTAGGATGTTCCGCACATCTCATTGAGATATCCGACTATCTCCTCATATTCCGGGGTATATATATCTATATTCTTCTCATTCTTACTGTTCTTATTATTCTTATATTCTTTTGTTGCGTTCACTTGTCGGTCACTTGTCGTCCACTTGTCGGTCACTTGTCGTTCATCTTGTCGTTCACTTGATTGGTATTCATCCCACCGAAGTATTGTAATTAGCCTTCCGTAGCGTGTTGACCGTTGTTCAATCTGTCGGTCACTTTCGAACGCTTTTAATACACGTTTGACTTTACTTTCCGAACACTTCAATTCCCTTCCAATCTGTTCTGCGGATGTAATCAGCTGACCCGGATTCACTGTGATTCTTTCCTTTCCGAAAAGACGGTCACAGGGGAAAACGTATGCTTCCGTAAGCAGCCAAACCCATATTGCGAGATGATCCGAATCCTTTGAAACAATAGGATTATCAAGTGCTTTTCTGTAGAACTTAAACCATCCTGTCTTCATGCTTCTCCCCACATTGCTTTCATTTCCGCGATCTGGTCCGGCGTCTCCGTCTGGATTCCTAACTCCTGTGCGTCTGCTATGATTCCGTCCAGCAGTACAGACATTTCCTCTGTGTTGTACTGGCTGCTTCCGACATAGAGCCGGACATTGGTATAGCCTTTTATCTTTGAATGGCCGATGATGTCATGGTCATTGCCAAGTCCAAGGTTATCCCAGGTCCGCAGTATGGCTTCCAGCTTTGCTGTCTCCACCGGCAGAATCGTTGTCACGCCGTAGTCCCTTATTGCCTGTTTGTAGACATCCGTCTTTTTAAGCAGCAGGCCTTTTGTCGAAGCGATCTTGTCACACAGCACCCAGCAGTAAGCATTTGCGTCAAGGCTTCTGCCCTTCCGCTTCACCTTGATGTCTACAGTGACTTCCTTGCCATCGTATTTGTGCATCAGTTCACGCTGATATTTAAGGTCTGTAGTTTCAAAGTGAATAATTGCGCCGCCGGATAATGCCGGTTGGATCATTAGGTTTTGTGTTGTCAGCTTCATCTCGCCCAATCTCCATATTTGCGATACGTTAATTTGCTTTCGTCCCATTCTGGGTAGTGCTCCATCAGATACGCCCGGATCATGTCTCCGATGTGGGCCATTGTCTCGCCATCTCCAAAATCGAACCGATCATGGCAGCTGCGGCACAGGGTCACAATGTTCTGCTCGATGCCAAGACCACCGGCAGACCTTGGGATGTAGTGAGCATTTGGAGCACCGGGAGCACCGCAAACCACGCAGAGGCCGTTATCTCGCTCATACACGGCTTTTTTCACATTGGTGGATATGTCACATGCCTTTGCTCGTTTCGTGCTTCTACGCTTCATTTTGAGCCTCCTCCGGGGTACTTCTTTTTCTTCAATGCCCTTGATAATTCTTTGAGCCTCGGAAGATATTCACCCTTCACCCACGCACGATCATATTTGACTTGATGTAGTATTATTCTGCTTGGGTCTACTTCCACTTCGTCTGATTCCAAGTAGTATTCATCCGGGCGAAGTGCATAGCTTGCTACATACAGTTCTTTGAATGGTGGCAGGAACCACTTTTCATGCATCTGCTGGTATACGTACATCTCCACTTGGGCCTGCATCCAGTAAGCCGGAATCAGTTCAAACTCTTTTTCGTTCTTGTGGGTCTTCACTTCGTAGATGGTCCCATCAACGTATCCGTCATAATTAGTTCTTAATAAGAACTTTTCGATGATTATCTGACCGTCCATCCTCATGTCCGGGTTGATAGCCTGTAGGATGTGATGTTCAAATAGATTCCCGGCTCTGGTATAGATTGAGCCTGTGAATGGAGATTCCATCTTTCCCAGCTTCACATCCCACCATTGCATCCATGTCTTGGTTCTGCGGTTCTTCGCCATGATGTATTTACTATCAGAGGCCCCAAACCAACCCTCTCTTGATGTATCACCAATCATAGTCTGCTCTCTCTGATGGTTTGCCCCATCCGTCCCATTCCGGGTCAAAGTCTTCCTCGTCCGGGTCATAGTCTTCCGGGACATCATCGAAGTAGTCTAACCCTGTGCCGAAATAGTTCTTTGAATAGTAGTTGTCCAGTGCTCTGTCTGAAATCATTGTTCACCCTCCAAGAAATTGATAAGGTCTTCCAGCTGTCCGACATACATATCAGACAGGGAATTGACATGGGCCTGTTTGCAGAAGTCCGACACATTGAGGTTCTTGTCCTTGCAGATATCCTGTACTTTGTTGATCAGGTCAGCCTTTGTCGGCTTCTTGCCCTTCTTCGGTTCGTCCTGGTTTGCCTTGGCGTTCTGTACTTCTTCGTAGCTTGCTATGCTTGTCTCGATTCCGATTCCTACGAATCCAAGTGCTCTGCCGACAGCTGATGTTTCACAGTTCTCGATATAACTTGTCTTGTTGATGAATGTGCTCCCTTCCTTTTCATAAGCGTGGCCTGTTCCAAGAATCTGCTCTCCGTTCTTTGCCACAGCCTTGAAAACACACACACCGTTCTGACAGGAGATAATTTCCGTCTCGATGGTTCCTTCCGGGAACAGCTTTCTGAAGGCTGTCACTCTCTTGGGAACCTCTGCGTAGTCCTTACCCTTGATGTCAACGGTCTTGATCTCTGCGTTTACTCTCTCTAAATCTTTGTATTCCATTAGAAATCCTCCTCTATGATTGTCATTGTGATGGTGGGAATATCATCGCTTGCGTTGCTTGCGTGTTTGTGTGCAGCTGTCATGAAGTTCACTGCGTTCACGGGGTCAGCGAAATCGAAACATGTGCGAACATTATTCGCTGTGATGGTTATTCTGTAAGTCATTGATAGCCTCCCATTCTTCTGCCGGGATCTCTGCCCCTTCAGGACATCCATCTGATGTGTAGATGATGTCTAATTCTTCATATCTCATTTCTTTTTCCTCACGGTTTTCTCGATAGCGTCAAATACATCTGTAAGTTCTGTGAGTTTTGCGTACTTACGCTGAAATGCTTCCAGTTCTTTGAGTGCATTGCGGAGTACAACATCCCTGCTTTCCACTCTGGTGTATGCAACGCTTGTTGTTACATATTCAGCATTGCCGGATGTTGTGACATTGACAAATGCAGGAATTTTCTTTTCTTCATTGTTGTGCTCCACAGTAACCACCAGATCAAGGATGGTGTGCTGTGCCTGGTCAAGTCTGTATTTCTCCGCAGCAACAGCGTCATCCCATTCAAAGCATCCGTGTGTTGGTGATTCTTCCGGTCTTGATTCATCAAGGAAAGATTGTGCAGTAACCTTGCCATCTCTTTCCTCGATGCTTTCCATGACCATGCCTGCGTCATTAGCAGATACGTTTCCATGACCGGCTCTCCAAGAATATTTTTTATAAACCATTTGTTTCTCCTTTCTCGGTGTCCATACCGGCCATACCACAACTTGCAATACCTTATCCTAACTAACCTTGCCAGAACGTGCCGTACCTTGCCTGCCTTGCCACATCGCACCATGCCAATCCGCAACTCACCGCAACCAACCTTAACGGGGCTTGCCTTACCTGCCAAGTCAAACCTCGACCGACCATAACCGAACTAACCTCGCCGTAACATAACGCACCGTGCCTGCCAAAACTTGCCTTGCCTAACAACGCCTGAGCCTACCTTGCAAAGCCTTACAACGCCTCACCTGCCTTACCATGCCAGAACTGACAAGACCATGCCATGTGCGACCTAACATTACCTGGCCGAGCCTGCCTTGACCTACCGAGCCACACGATACCTCAACGCACCGCACATTGCCCAGGCACACCGCACCTGTCCACGCCTGCCAAACCTTGACTGACCTTGGCTGACAATGACGTACCTAACAAGGCCCAGACTCAACATGCCGAGCCAAACCTGCCGTGCCGTACCTGACCTTAACTAACCCGGTCATGCCTAGCCGTACCTAACCTTAACTCACCCGGTCATGCCTCGCCGTACCTGCCTCGGCTATTACTCGATTCTCAATTCATACATTCCGAACTGTCCGTCCTTCTCCGGTCTCCATTCACCGATGCCGACATAAAAGCCACCATAGTTAACGAGATTGACGATCTGATCCAGTGAGTACTTTCCTTCTGTGTGATACTCGATATTGAAAGGGATTTCCCATTCTGTAAACTCTGCCCTGTATCTGATGTCTGCGGTCTTGCTTACACCGCCGACTCTTACCATGTCTTCACGAATCACAGGCGGTTCCGGGCTGATGATTTCTGCATAATCGCTGTTGGATGCTTCCGTTGCTCCAGTAAGGAACATGACGCCTCTCATTTCCGTCATCTTGATATCAAGTCCTGCCCTGTATGCTCCTGTGATGATGCTCTGCTTGATGCCTGTGACAGGGAAACCGAACTTCGCACCATTCTCTACTGCGTTTTCCCAGATAGCTTCTGCTTCTGCGTCATCCTTACCGAGTGCAGGCTTTTCTGTCAGCCAGTGCAGACTTTCCATGAAGTCATTCATCGGAATCTTGACATCGTGCTTGCTTCCGGTCTTCTTCTTCATCTGCTTGTCCAGCATTTCCTTCTTGGCCTTTACGCCCCAGTTATGCACGATCAGCGGTGTCTTGCCTACGATTGTTACTCTTACGATGTCCTTCTTCAGCGGTGTGATGCTTACCATGTTCTTTGTTGCCATTTTGTGTTCTCCTTTCGGTTTTGAAATTAATATTTACTTTTTCCCAAAACAGGAGTACACTGTTGTTGATGATTTGAGCGTGATCCTGTTTGGGAGAGCGTTCTTTTTTTATTCCCACGGCATCATGCCTGTGTAGGAATAGAATGTAGCGTATTCAAAGGCGATAACCATTGCCGCCAATACTACGGCTCCAAGTGCTGTTCCGATGATTCTTGACATTGTTTCCTCCTTTCCGTTTCATGTATAGCTAACTGTTCGATGAAGATTTGTAACTGGCTGATTACTATCTTCCAGTTCCGGCCTTGTCTGTATGCCGGGAGCAGTCCTTCTCTTATCCATCCCCTCACTGTTGCCGGGGATGTGACGAGCATTTCTGCCGCTTCTTCTGGTGTGACTACCAGTTTTTCCATGTTGTGTTCCTTTCTGTGGATTCTCTACAGAGCCGCACCGAATAGTTATGTTTGACAGATACGGGGGTTGTCAATTCAACGAATCTATTGGTTATGCTTTGCAAGGAGGCAAATCCCAAACATGAGAAGTTGTGAGGTTTTGCGGTGCGACTCTACAGAGAATCCACATTGTGTTCAGTTATTCAGTGAAGTATTCAAGAGGAACATCGAAATGCTTGGACAGCTTAATCACTGATTCAAATTTCGGTTTTGTTCGTCCATGCATCCAGTCATACATCGTAGTAACCGGGATATCAATTTCCTTGCTGATCTTGAATACGTTCGTCTGCCGTTCTTCAAGCAGCTTGTTAAATGCGTCCTGGAACAATTCAACCCTCCTTTCTTTCTTTGCCACCACTATATGTAGTGGCTTGTATTAATTACGGAGAGCCGTTATAATTGAAGTGGTCAAACAACAATTATTTTTCAAAAGTTCGGTGCTCCGTACTTTCTATACCTATGGTACTACGTTGCGCCGTATTTGTCAAGCCTATTTTTACGGCGTGCCGAAGTTTTTCGGAGGGTGTACCATGTATGAAATCTATGAAAGACTACTAAAGGAAAAGGGCCTAAAAAGTTCAGATGTTTCAAAGGCTACAGGAATCAAACCGTCTACCCTGTCAGATTGGAAGCATGGAAGAACCAAACACTTGACGCAAGAAACGGCGAAATTGATAGCTGACTTTCTCGGTGTGTCTACTGACTACCTTGTCTATGGTGAGGAGCCGGAGCAGTTTTACATTGATGATGAAGTCGCACAGATCGCACAGGAACTGCATGATGATCCAGACCTTCGCCTGATGTTCATGGCGGCAAGGGATATGCCGAAGAAAGACATCATTGCGTTCAGACAGTTAATGAGTAAATGGAGAGGAGAAGACATTGACGAAGGATGACATCTTTGTTCACTTCTCGGACGAAATCCCACGGAGTATAGGCAGCGCAGTATCAAAAGGTCCGGGGTGGTATGATATCCACATCAGTACAAAGCTAACTATCGAAGAACAGAGGAAAGCATATCAGCACGAACTAAAGCATATAGAGGATGGCGATCTCGATTGTGATTGCTGTGTATCTGATGCGGAATGGAGAAAGCTATGACCATGTTATTTGTGATTGCCATATGCCTTGTATTGGCTGGTCTCGGCTATCTTATGGATAGTAAGAACAAAGCTGTGAAGGGCGTAAGTGTTGTGTTGTTTTGGGTAATTAGCAGCATTCCGATAATTGTATTCTGGCTTCTTGTTATTGCTGTTGTGGCATGGATAATCTCATGTTTGATAGGTGATTGATATGGCTACCAAGACGAATACAAACATAAACGGCAGAGACTACTACAGAATACGCCGTACCATAGACGGTAAGCAGAAGTCCTTTTATGGCCGCTCAAAGCTGGATGCAGAAAGACAGTACAAGGCATACCTGGAAGAACTTGCGGAGGCTAAATATCAGAAGAAAGTCAAGGCCGTGAATGCCACACTCGGAGAAAAGGCAGAGGAATACATAGAGAACTCCTTGAAAGTCTCGCAGAAGTATGCCAAGGGTACGATACAGAGATACATCGGAGAGTATGAAAGACACATCAAAGGCACTGATCTCGCTGATACTCTGCTGAAGGACATATCCCCTTCTGTTATCCAATCCTTCTACAATGGCCTTGATGTATCACAACACTCTATCAAGGAACTGAATAAATTCATGTCCGGCTTTTTCAAATGGCTGGAACGAATGGAGTATGCATCTAATTGTCTTTCAGCCGTAGAGATTCCAAAGAAGGAAGACACAACAAGACATGAAGAAATAATAGTGTGGAGTGATGAAGAAATAAGTAAGATAATCCGTGTTATGGATGCCCCTGTAAGGCTTCAGAATCGCCATAGACAGGCTTTTCTTGTCCATGTGTTACTTTATACAGGAGTGCGTATCTCGGAAGCTCTCGGCCTTAAATACACGGACATCAGAAATGGCATGATACACATTGACCGCCAGTATTATCTTGGTGAACTGAAAGAACCTAAATGGGGTAGCAAGAGAACGATACCCATGCACAGGGACCTTGTCAAAGCATACGAAGAACACAAGGCATGGCATGAGGCAGAGATGGAGCGAAACGGATATCAGACGGACTTCATCTTCACAACGAGCACAGGCCAGCTTTACCATCAGGCCAGTGTACGTAAAGCAATGGTAAGATTCTATGATGCTCACGATATCCCATACAAACATCTGCATGCATACCGTGCTACATTCTGTACGCAGATGTGCCGGTGCGGTGTTCCATTGGAAGTAACGTCCAAACTCATGGGACACAAGTCACTGGAAGTCACGGCTGCACACTATGCCCTTGTCAGACAGGACAGCATGATAGATGCCATAGACAAACTGCACTTCGAAATTTAACCACTTTTTAACCACTTTTGCAGAGTTTAGATAGTGTTTGAGGAGTCGTGAGGAGTCGAGTTGGGAGGTGGAGATAAAAGAAAAGAGGCTTGGAATTTCAATGGTTCCAAGCCTCAAATCGTTGAAATTGGTTGCGGAGGAAGGACTTGAACCTTCGGCCTCCGGGTTATGAATTACGCCCTATGGATGTTGAAATTTCAACATCGTTTTTTGATTTAGCCATTTTTTAACCCCTAATGCTTCTGGTTGATCATCTGCTTCTTCCTGTTCCGCTTCCTGTAGGCTTCGGTCAGCTCTGACGGTTTGGTGTAGTCATGGAGTTTCTTTTCCGACATATCGAATATCTCTCCTACGAAGGTGTTCCAATCCTTACCGCCGGCAGCTGAACCATAGCCACCATAGCCACCGCCATATCCGCCGTAGCCACCGTAACCGCCATAGCCTCTGCGTCCGTATCCTCTGCCATAACCGCCGTAGCCATACTGTGGATGACGAAGGCCTTTGTCTTTCTTCAGAGAATAATCACCGATCTCGCCATAAGGATTGTCCCCGTAATCGTAGAACATCCGATACATAGCGGCCTTGAACTCATTGGATCTGTCTCCATAGTCCTGTTCGATGGCTGTGATAACTTCCCTCTCTGAAGATTTACCGTAGTTCTCCTCTTTGCTCTTGCCCTTCTGGTAGGAGTGCAGATCATGTTTATCCATCCACTTGTTGTATTCCTTGCTGGTCATTCCGTCAGCAACGATACACCTTGCCGGATTGCATTTATAATCCACATACTTTCCTTCGATGTAGTAAGAGCCATCGGAGTATTTCTTGGTAGCCAGTTTGATAGCCTTCTTGTTATCGTCCATCTGATTCAGATACTTGTCTTCACGCATCGCCATATGTTCAAGTGACTTGTGCGTGTTGGCATAGTTCTTCAGTGTGTAGCCGACACCAAGATAATTATATGCATCGCTCTGGTTATCCTGTGATGCTCCGAACGCATCAGCAAAGGCTGTGTGCTTGTCTGTGCCGGACTTCATATTCCGTTCAGCTGCAACGAGTGACACCGCAGTATATGACGGGAATGATTTACTTGCGCCGGATTCACCAAGCAGACCACGCAGACGGACAGTATCATTGAAGAAGCTTTTGATTCCCTTCCGCTTTCCGTCAGCCTTGTACTGGTCTGACTTTTTGAATTCCTTCAAGGCATCAGCGAATTGATTCGTTCCGTCCTTATTGGTGTAGGTGAAGTCCATGAGGACCTTTTCCTCCGCCATCTTGCCGGTCTTGTCTTCAAATGAAGTCTTCCGCAGTTCTCTCGCCATCACCCTGATTGGGTCATTCTTGAAGTTGTCTTCAAAGCTTCCTGTTGTTCCCTTCTCGTTGAACACACCGCCACGATAAACATCGTTCTGGTGTTTCTTCAGTTCTCTTGAAAAGGCCTGCTTCTCCTGTGGTGTCATTTTGGCGAAGTCCTTATCTTCCATGTCGAACACTGCCGCCCTTGCAGACGAATAGGACATTGCATCGAATCCATACTTCTGCTGATACTTCTTGGCTTCGTAGGTGTACTCGCCTTCTTTTGCTCCCTTGTTCAGCTTGTCCAGCTTATCGTAGTACCCTTGTGCCAGCTTATTGGAATACACACCGTCAAGAATAAACTGTGTTGTGAAGTAGTTCTCAATGTTCGCCGGGATGCTCCCTTGGCTTCTGCTCGCCGCTGTCGGTTTGATTCCCATGTCATAGATCATACCAAGATATGAATCCATGAGGTTGTCGATTTTCTTCGGTGACAGATTGCTTGCCGCCAGCTTGATGATCGGATTCTTGCTGTCGAAGTTCTGCTCTGTCCACTTCTTCAGCGATTCATGGTCTGTCAGCCAGATAGCAAGTGCGGATGTGGTTTCATCTTTTCTGTCTGTGACCGGCAGTTCCTGGTCTGAAACTGATTCGATGTTACCGCCGTACCATGTTTTATTATGTGCCGTCTTCCACAGCGGTGAGAAGTAGTTGCTTGTCAGAGGATTGACAGGACCAATGTTATCTCTGATGGAAACGAACATCTGCTTCCAGTTATCCGGGGACGAATACTCGCCCGGCTTGATCGAGCCGACCTGTGCCTTCTCCAAGAAATACCGCAGACCATATGTGAATGGTTCAGACATGGCAGCGTTTTCTCTCGGTTTCGGAATCTTGATGAATTTTCCGTCACCAATGGGGATAAAGAAGTTTGTATCCTTGTCTCTGCTGTTCAGATCCTGATAGTCTCTGTTGTCTGCCAGCAGTATCTCATTCACCGCCGCCGGTGCTAATGTCATTACGCCCAGCTTCGCACCGATGTTCAGCAGAGCCTTGTCTGCCTTGCCCTCGGTAAAAAGTCTGATAGTCTTGGAAAGACCTTGGATGGACGGATTGAGGTACGGAACAACACCGGAGTTAAGTCCCTTGATGATCGCACCATGTCTTGAGAAGTTCAGTGTGATGTCCGCTGAATTTCTCATGGCTCTGTCAACGGTCTCTTTGCCAACGATACTGCACACAAGTTCTGCGTACTGGTCTTCAATCGCTCCGGGGATATCTGCCGGGTTCTTCGGAGGATTGGAGTTGACTATCTTCTCTGCCTCTGCTCTGACATCCTTCAGTGATTTGCCGGTCTTCTTCAGAAGTGTGTCAGCTTCTTTATTCACAGTTCCGATGAACTCTGACATTCTCGGCATCATCTCGATTGCACCGTTGACAGCTTCGATAGGAGCAACGATTTTCTCAAACGTGCTGGTCTTGGTTGGATCTAATGATGTCTTTGGGTCACCGGACGGAACGAAGTACTTACCGCCGTTTGCTTCATAGAGTTTCCTGTAGGCATTGTTTTTGTTCACTATGGCCTGTCCTGATGAAGGTATAGACTTCACAAACCATCTTGTGTCCTTGGAGTTGACAAGTGCCTGTTGCATATCCCTTGCACCGTTACGGATACCGAAGGCAATATTCCAGTCGGTGATTAATCCTTTGAATGCTCTGATTCCTGTCATCTTTCCGAACTTTGCACAGAAGTTACAGTACACGGCATAGTCCTGTCCGTTCCACTCACGCAGACCTTTTACAGCCTGGTCATTCGCTTTGAGGGTTACACGTTCGCCATCCTGGAAGAATGTGATAGTACCGTCCTTGTTCGCCTTGATTCTCGATTTCTCTAAATCTTCGATGTCTACATCCCCGGACAGATGCTTCGGATCAAACCCCATATCCTTTGCATAGAGTTTAATCATCTCATTCTGTTCTGCATTGGTGACTACATCGTTAGTGATTTTGTAAAGCTGTGAATAAAGGTCTTCCACGGGAGCCTCGCCACCCTTGGCGGCTTTCAGTACTGCATCGATAGATGCTCCCTGTGCTTCTTCATACACGAACCCTTCTGCACCGTCCTTGATTCTGTAAGTAGGTACATAGTGTGGATTCTGCTTCAGTGTGTTTTCGTAGGTCTCTTTGGTGATGAGGCCAGCGTCATATCTGTACTTCAGAAGGTCATTAGAATAAGCTGTCAGATCATCACTGAACTGCACAAGCTTGTCCGCCCCGTACTTGTTTTCAAGTTCAGCCATAGCGGCCTTTGCATCCGGGATAGACAGTGTTTTGCCGTCCTTCATAAACACAGGTACGCCTCTATCTGCTCTGTCGATGTGGTGTCTCAAAAGAGCATACATATTGAAATCGTTCCTGGTCTCGATGTTCTTGAATGCTCCGGCATCCTTGAATATCTGATTCAGTGACTTACCTGTTGTGGTTCTTGTTTTGAACGATACACGTGCAGAATCGATGAATGCTCCGGCCCTGTTCCTTGCCGTAATGACATTGTTAACAGCGTTCTGAAGTTCCTTGTTGCCGGACTTCTTCGCAGCCGTTTCAAATTCTATGAGGGAGTTTTCGGTAAGTCTTCTGACGGACTGGACTCTGTCTCTGAATTTGCTTGTCTTACCGCTGATAACTTTCTTATTGTCTGTCGGAGTGATGTCATTGAGGACGGAATCTCCATCGCTATAACGTGAAACATGGGTGTCTTCAATGTTACGAAGTTCGCCATGCAGTTTGTTCTGCTTATCCTCCAAAGCCTTCAGCTTCTTGTCATGGGCCTCGATGTGCTTCGGATTGTTGCTGTTCTCCTTCAGCTTCTTGTACTTGGCGATCTCGTCACCAGTTGCAAGATATTCATCTGTGAGTCTGCTTACGTTATCGGCCTGATCAGGTGCATTCTTCACGATGTTCCTTGCGGACATCTTGAATGCCTTATCAGTGTTGGTGAACTCCTTGACATTCGATACTCTGATTTCAGCCGCTTCAGCTGGACTTGATGCACCAGACACATCGACCTTTGATGCTCTCGGTTTGGATGCTCCCTTCCGTGCTCCAGTTGGTGCATTGGTTGATGTATTGATTTCAGTTGGTGCATCAGTTGGTGCTTCAGCCGCATTCATTGGTGCTTCTGTTGTCTTGGGAGCATCAGGGATAACAGCGTCATTCGCTCTGACGGTCGCATTGTCCACAGGCTTGACAGGCTTCGGTGCTCCCTTTGTATTGCCTACCGTAACACTATTAAGACCGGCTCTGTCTTTCTCGATAGTCTCACGAAGATTATCGATTCTTTCCTGTCTCTTTTTATATCCCGGTGTGTTCGTATCTGTGCTGAAACTCTGTCTTCTTTCAAGCTGTGCCAGTTTCCGTTCATTCTCCCTGATGGTCTCTGACATAGCATTGACTTCATCCTTGGTGGCGTAATACCGCTTGCCGGACACATCAGACTTTGCTCCCTGTGCAAGTTTGTCACGCTCACGCTCTAATCTCTTGGCTTCTTTCTTGGCATTGAGTTTTGCTTCCTTTGAGCCTTCGACAGAACGCAGTTGCTTGATCTGGTCATCCAGTTCATTTATCCTTGCGTCAGTTATTGCTCTCTGACCTTCCGGGGTCTGTGCATACTGCTCCGCAGCCGCCGCCTGTTTCCGCTGTGTCCGTGCTCTCTCGTTCGCTCTGATGTCACGATAGTTCTTCAGATTCTTCGTAGTCTGCATCTTGGATTCTGCATCTGCTCTGAATCTGTCTGTGAAGCCTTCCTGTTCAAGGCCTTTGCCCTTACGATAGCTTTCTGCCGCCATGTCGGAATCTGCCCTTGCAGTATCCTTCCGCACTTTGTCCAGTTTATCGTAGAGCTTCTTTAGTTCCTGTCCTTCTTCTTTGGTGATATTGTTCTTGTTCGCCTTGGCTTGCAGTTTGATGAGGCGGTTTGCGTTCTTCTTGGTGAACTTGATTGACGCACCTTCCATGACAGCACCTGTACCGCCTGTGAGGAGTGAGTTGGCCGCCATCATGCCAAGCATCTTTTTGGAATCGACTTTGCCGTTTTCGTCCTTTGACATCTTGGCGGCATCCGCCATGTTCATCGGTGCTTCTACTGCCATTTCGACAGCACGGTTTCTGGCGAACTTCTTGGCTGTGGTCTTTGCCCCGGTCTTGGCAGCTGCTTTCGCTCCGGCTTTTGCTCCGCCGGATACAAGTGCCTTTGCCGCACCGCCTGTTCCGATAGAGCCGACCATCTGTCCGACACCATATCCAACCATTCCGGCTGTGGATTCTCTTGATTGCTTCAAGGCTTTTCTTGCCGCCTTGTTGTATTTCGCCGGACCGGACTCAACATCACCGAATGCCATGCCCTGCATGAATCCGTGTGATGCTCTTGCCATAGAGTTACGGTTGGCGGCATAGGCAGTACGGGATCCAATCTTCTTTGCCAGCTTATCGTCCAGCTTCAGATTGCCATTCCTCGACGCATTCTGAAGTTTTAAGATGTCTTCCATGGTAAGGTCTTTGGATTTTACTCCGCCGCCCTCTCTGGTCTTCACCTTTGACCCAAGAGCATTCGTAGCCTTGCCCTGTTCGTATGCCTTCTTCAGAGCCTTGTCCGCTGTCCCTTTGTACTCCTTGCTGTTAATCTTCCCCCAGTCGATAGCACCACTCGCTGTCCTTGGTACACTGCCAGAGGCTGTATTCTTCGATTTGGCGGACTTTTGTGCGTATGATTGCCAAGTACCTTTTGCCGCTGTCTGCGTCCGTCTGCGCTGTGTCTGACGGCTTGTGGAGGACTTCTGCGATGAACTCCACCCGGTACTGCCGGAAGGTCTTGAAGAACCGCTCGATCTTGAACTATAAGAATACCCCCCGGAAGACCGGGAGGTAGTTGGAGTTGTTGTCGCTCTTGACCGCACTCTGTCATAGTTCGATGTGACAACGTGATGCCTCTGCTGGACCTTTTCTGTCTGGACTTTTTTCTGATAAGCCGCCTGCGCTGATGTCTGCGACTTCTTCTTGATTTTTTTCCATGCTGCTTTAGCAGCGGATATCAGACCCATGATTCACTCCTTTAATACTTCGCCGCCTTTTTCGCCTGCTTGTATTCCGGTGACTGCAGATAACCAAGTCTTGCGTTGATGATCTGTGCCTTGATCTTGTTGCCGGACTTGTTCGCCTTCTTCAGCTGTTTCTTCAGCTGTTTCTTACTGAAGTACTTGCTGGCCCATGCTGTGTATCTCTCGATATCCTGTGTACGTTTCTGCTGGCTGTCTTCTCTTGCGGCCTGTCTTGCTTCACTCTGCCGGTTCTCGATGTACTGCTGTTTCTTTGCGTCCATCTCCTGCTGATAGGCCAGCTTGTTCTGATTCGCTGTTCTGTTTATCTCATTGATGGAGTTAGACAGCTGACCCTGGATTCCGCTTCTTGTGTTCGCATAGTTGGTGGCAAGGCGAAGGTTAGCTGTTTCTGTTGCGCCCCCTCTGATACCGGCCCTTGTCATGTTGTCCGCAAGATTCCTCTGGTCCTGCATCCTTGTCACATATGCCTGCCGAAGCTGTCCCTGTGCTGACTTCGTTGCGTCTGCGATCTGTGCGGCTGTGTTTGAGTCTACAGAGTTGGCATAGTTCTGCGACATATTGTCATAAGCCGCAAGGTTCTTGTCCATTCCCTTGGTATACTTCTTGTAAAAGTCCTTGTACGTTGTGGCTGCCATTTTTCCCTCCTACTTTTCCAACGACCTTATTCTGGCTTCGTGATCCGCCAGCTCTGTCCTGATCTCATCGATTTCTTTACCATGATTCGTGACGCGTTCCTTTACTTCAGCCAGAATTTCCTTTAGCTGATTCACTGATAATGTCAGTGAAGTGATGTTTTGGTTAAGTGTGATGATAGGTCTGATGACAACAACCATTGCACCGATGAACCCAAGTGCTCCGATAAGGATCTCATATGTCATATGTTGTCACCCCCTTGGAACGTAGACCTTGAACACACGGCAAGCTGAATCACTTCTGACGATGTGCTTGTACGATTCGATTACCGGATAAGTTCTACTGCAATAATGAGCATTGGCAACGAACTTGCCATTCACTTTAATCATGATATGCTTTGCCCCGGATTCATAGATTTGAAAAATAAACGCACCGTCAGGAATATCTTTCATCTTGTGGCTCTTTACTTCCTTCCATTTCTTCCGTGCGTGGTCTGTCTTCATGTAGCCTGGAACATCATCGCACCCTCTTGGAAACTTCTTGTCCACTCCGCTTGCTCTTATTACAGTTCCCACGAACACATCACAGGATGCTCCCTTGTGCGTCTGGTCTCTCCATCCGCTTCTGTTAGGATATGCGGCGTTAAGTGCCTTCTTATACGCTTTCTTCGGATGTCCTTCCGGGTATCCCTTCTTGCTTCTGCCTGTCCCTTTAGGCCATGAGCATTTGACCGCCATGTGTTTGATTTTGTCCAGCTTTATTTCCTGCTTGGACTTTTGGGGGTTGGAGATGCCTGCCCAAACCTTCACGATCAATCCCTGCATCTTCGTTTCATAGCAGAACCATCCATCATGGTTTCTTCCACCGGGGTCTCTTGTCCACAGATAGTGTTTGCCATCCACCACCTTGTATGCTGTGAAGGCTACGAAATGCCCGGCTGTTGTCCATGTCACACCGCCCTTTGTCCCGGCTCTGAACAGAAGAACACCACAGGCATGCTTGTGCTTCTTCATGTAGGCCCACAGTTCGGACATGGTGGACATTTCTCCGACTTCTTTCAGACCGCCCCATTTCATACATGACGGGATGCCGTTCCATGCTGTGCCGTTGTTTCTGATAGCATAGCCATGTTCCTGCATATATTTCATGGTCTTGATAGGATTGATTTTCGGATTGTGGTTTGATATCACAGTTGCACAGGCTGTCGGTCCGCACCCGGCAGCAGCCATGGTGGAAGAACCATTGTAGTTCTTGTTTCCCCATCTGCTGTCATACTGACGAAAAGTTTTATATCCCACGTCACACCTCCTCTGCATATCGCCATGTCATATCGTGATAGGTTTTATAGATGCCACGGCAACACCGTGATATTTCGCCTCTGAGAAATCCAAAATGTTTAGCCGCATCTGTCAAGGATTCAAAACGATGCTCGACACCGTTTTTATCGGTTGCAATGACCGGCTTGCGGAATGCCTTCGCACGCTTTTCAATGCAAGTTCCATAACGCACATTGTCCGCATGAGAAATCCATTCAAGATTGGATGCACGATTATCTTCTCTGTTTTCATTGAGATGATTGACTTCGACATTGCCCTCCGGCTTTTCGCAAAATGTCTCCGCAACAAGCCGATGGACAGCACAGCGTTTTGACTTGCCGTTGATATACAGAAAAACACCGTCATATCCATCAGCATTTTTAACGTGCTTTAGGATTTTTCCTTTTCGTCTGACTTTGCCACAATGAGGATGATTAATAGTCCTGTCAAGCGACCGCACATGTCCTAAATCAGAAACTTGATATATTCCCTCATAGCCTTGAATATCTGCCCATGTTTCCTCTTGCTTATATGTCTTGTAAGTCATCGTTTACTTCCTCATCATGTGCATCTTCCGGCTGTTCTTCGCACTCCTCTACTTCGATATCATCATCATCTTCATCAAAGAATGTCTCTCCGATGAAGTCATCGTCCCTGTTCTTCTCTGCCTTTTCCAACCTCATCATGCCTGTGTGGATGCTGTTTTCCTCCGATGTAGGCATGTTGTAGTACCATGCAAGGATGGTTGTGGCTGTGACCAGGACAGCGATGATAACATCTTCTGTGACATTATGTGATTTGATCGCCTTGTAAAGATTAATTACAGCCATCACGAAAGCGGCCACCGTGATAGCGAACTCTTTCCTGTGTTGGATAAGATATTTCATTGTTCCCCCTTTCTACGAAAATGGGAGCGGATTGCTCCGCCCCATTACTGACTTAAAGTCTGCTTTAATTTGAACCAATATATGATATTGTCTCATTTACGTTTAGATTTCCGCTAGTTGCTGTTGATAAATTATATACAATAATATCCCCATCTGTTTTTATCCAACCTTGTATTAAATTCTTTGACGCGTCTCTTGTTATAAGTGTGAATGCGACTTCTTGTCTTGGGCGATATTCCTCGTCTAACTTGAATAATGTGATAAAAGTGTTCTGCGGAAGATCTTTGAGAACACCAATAGAACATTGCACTATATCGCCACACCTTGCCAATTCCGTTTTACGATAGCAATACGTGTTATTGTCATACGATTTATCAGAATATCCATGCACGAAGAAACCGTCGGAAACACTTGCACCGCTTGCATAATAATACTTGTCGCCAATCAGTGCGACAAGGAATGTAATGTTTCTACAATATCCTTTTGTCTGGTCCGAACCATTAAACCTGATGAAATAATACGTTATTTTAGTTGTTATATTGTCAAGTTGTACGATTACGTCATTCGCACACAAAATCCTTGTTGCACCAATATCACAATTTGTTATTTTTATATTGCAATTCCATAATGAGGCAAATGATTGATAATCGTTTGGTTCATTAACCACCGAAATACCGTTTATTAACGCTGTAACAGAATAGTCTGTAGGTGGAACATTAATTGCATACTTTGTCTCAAGCGAACCAGAGTTTGCCACAGGGGAATCAATCACACATCCTGATAAAATACCACCAACAATATCCCCGTCTTCCGAATAGTATGTTACCATTCCAACTGTTGAATAAAAATAACAGTTAGTAATTGCGACCATTATGCTTGTTCTGACGTTTATTGGAACCGTTGTACTTGAATAATAATGATTATCCCCATCAAGTTCCAAAGATGAATGGTCAAACGAACACGCATCGATAACTATATTTTTGCAAAGAACATGGTCTGATTTCGTTCTATCAACAGACACATACACATCATGTCTTCCATATTTCCCGAGAGAGAACCTGCTTCTTTTGATTTTAACATTAATGCACGATTGCAACAGAATCCCATACCCACCAGCAGAATCTTCGGGCTTATATACAAATGAATCAAACGCACAATCAACAATGGAAAGATTCTTTGAACTGGCTGCAGATATGCCCATAACACCACCAACAAATGTGCAGTCATGTATGTTCACGTTATATGCGGCATGCTCTCCGCTTTCAATACCAACCAGCGCAATGTGCGAATTGGTTGTCTCTTCAGAATCTTTTACATAAACTAACTCGGAATTAATATTGCATATCTCTATATCATGTTTTGTTGACGGTATAACAAATCCACTTGACTTGCCAAATAAGATGGACGAACCACCACCATTTATTAAAATGTTGTCATTACTTACATACAATGTATCGCTTGAATATATACCCTTTGGGAAATACACATCATATCCACTATCAAGTGCGTCTTGTATGGCTGCCGTGTCATCTGTAACACCATCAGCTTTAGCACCAAACATTTGTGGTGTAATATAGTCCTTTAAGTCAGTAAGTTCTTCCACGACAGTAACCATTGTCCAGTGCGCCGCCGTCCATTCTTCTGCTGTGGAAATTTCCGTTGTGCATCTGTAGAACTGTCCATCAAAGATGCAATAATCTCCAACGGCATAGGCCGAGGATGGGCTGTATTCATCTGCGATAATATCTTCACTCACAAAATCACTGTCATCTGTAAGATCAGTTATCTTTGTTGGTATTGCCGGCTTATTCTTGATGTAATCGTCCGCCGTGGATGTGGTCTGATTCCAATCGGATTGCACATTGACTTCTGCACCTGCGGCGATCCCTGCCAGTTTGTCCTTCTCCGTTGTGGTGTAGTCATTTGTGGATAACCCTTTGCCTGTGACCTTGTCCACCTTGCCGCTGATGTCCTGATGCTGTGTCAGAAATCCGCTGTCATTCGTAAGGTCTGATGTCTTTGTGGGGATGTCCGCAGTATCAGCCTTGCCAGCAAGTGCCGCCGTGATAACCCTGTTCTGTACAGGATGGAATGATGTTGAAGACATTGCATCATCGACTTCAATTCCACCGTCCTGTCCGGGGTCTCCCTTTGGGATTCCGAAATTCAGTATCGGTGCTTCTGCTGTGCCGGTGATCGTGACCGTTACGCTTGAACCGGCAGGCAGGGTAGTCACAGAACCCACGGATAATTGAGGAGTAAGGCCAGTGTCTCCCTTTGCTCCTGTCTCGCCTTGAATGCCTTGTATGCCCTGCGGACCTTGTGAGCCGGTATCACCCTTCTCTCCCTGTTGCCCCTGTGCGCCTCTGATTGAGCCTGTGGTGTACGAAGTTCCATCCGTAAAGGAAATGGTCAAAGTGTAGTCCTGATTCAGCAGAAACGAAGATATGCCGTTTCCTGTTGCTCCTGTATTGCCGGTGTCTCCTTTATCGCCCTTGTCTCCTTTAGGCCCTCGCATTCCTACGATGGTTCCTGCGAGTAGTCCGGCAGATACTATCGTCCCTTGCAGCTCTCCACTGGAGATGTATGTGCCTGTCATATCAGCCATGTCACACCTCCTGTGCTACTTCGCCCCATACCTTGAATTTAGGCGATACATCGTCTGTCTTTCCTATGATGGTGACGGTACTGGACTGCGTCTGAATCTGTGCATCCCATACATAGGTCTTGAAATCTAATTGTGCTGTGTGCTCCGGCTCGATGAGGATAGTCCAGAATGCATCGGAATCCCCATTGTATTCATTGGTAATAGAAAAGATCGGCGTATCGCCGACCTTCTTTGCTACTGCGAATGTTAATTTATCCCCGGTGACAGGTTCAAATTCATTTCCTTCACCGTCTACTGCTGAAAAGACAATCGAGGCTGAATCACCCCTTGTCAATTCTATCAGCATAGTTGTTGTATCAATCGTCAGCATCTTTGCCCTCCAGTTTCGCTTCAAGTTCTTTGATGCGACCATTAAGGTCTTGAACTGTTCTTATGAGCATCGGAATAAAATCTCCGTATGACAGTGTGTAGTATTCTCCGTCCTGTCCAAACATCGCATACTGATCTACATCAAGCCCTTTGTCCTTGAACAGTTCTCTTGTCTTCTGTGCAGATACACCAAGTTGCTTTCGCTCGTCATACTTTTCATTGCCACGCTCTTTCCAGTCAAACTCAAAAGCATCAAGGCCAAGGATGATGTCGCTTGCATAATCAAGAGGCTTGATGTTCTCTTTGAGCCGAATGTCTGACCCTGTATCAAAATCTTTTCCACCGCCGGAGCGATACACAGACGAACCTCTGACATACGTTGTCTCCGATGTGTTGCCGAAGACGTTTGCACTATCAGACGAAGAATATCTTGCAATCCAGTTTCCGTTATGGTTCTTGGCCCCTGTATTTGCAGAACCAAACTGAAGGTCTGTATACACACTTCCACCAACACGAAGGTTGCCAGACATATAAACACTGCCTGTGGATATTCCATCTGCATGAAGGGTTTGATTGTTGAAGTATATCGGCCTGTCCAAGTTCACATTGTAAGCACCTGTAGTTCCTCCACGCTCTTCAAAAGAAATGTTTCCTATGAATCCTTCTATAAGAGCTGATGTTTTACTTTGTGTCCCAATACCGAAAATTGGGTCTGAACCTCGCCTAACATTAATCGCATATGGACCGTAGTCTGTGTTGGCATAAAACCCCGAACCACTGATTTCTGCGTTGCATGTTCCATTATTATCCGTGGAATAGAATTTTGCGGTTTTTCCATACTCCGTGTATGTAGCAGCTATGCTCGGCGTGGCTCCACTCCATGTTAGTTTCACGATATCTACTGATCCAGACGCATTGGTGTATACTCCAATGCTGTTGCCTTGATAAGCAGTAATCACTCCGCCGTTGAATGCTCTGACGATTGTCTTTCTTGCATTCGCTTCCGTTGTGGCTGTGGTGTCATCGGTGTAATCTGATGCTTTCTCCCAATCAGATGAATTATAGTTGCCACTCAATCTGTTGGTCTTGCATCGATATATCTCACCGTTCGGCCCCTGTGTCCAAAGGTCTCCAACGTAGTACGGAGTTGTCGGCTGTGATGTGAATACCTGTGCCTTTTCGTTTATCTCCAAGGTCAGGTCTGATTTTGTCTGTGTAAGCTGTGTTGATGTAACATAGTCACCTTCGATGCCTTCCACTCTCTGCTCGATACCCTCTGCATATTCTGTGATAGAGGCCATGTTTCCGTAGAGGTCTTCTATCTTGATTTGAATTTTTCCGTCTTCAACAGTGATGTAATCAGACAGCTTGGACAGTTTGCTTTCCAACTGTGGGATGGCCGAATAAGCATCTCGCCTGTTTAGTACGGTCATATAATCACTTCCTGTTCTTACTGTAGTTCCCCATGGTGTAGCTTTTGATTATCTGGTCTATGCCGAAGCCTTGATCCAGTCCGTCATTGACGCAGATTATCTGAAGTCTCTTGTACTTCTTGATCTTCTTCTTGATGTAGTGCTCCGAAGGGAGAAGGTTTCCAGCTGCGTCTGTATCTCCGTACTTCACAGCTTCCTTTTCGTCCGGCTTCAGATACACTTTTACGCCGCTGTCTGAATCCGGCAGAAGCGACACAAGACATCCTTTTTTTTGCAAATTTTTGAAAAAGTGCACTGCCCCATCATCATCCGCAATGGTGTCCCATCTCGCTACGATAGGAACGCCTGTGTCTACTGTGACGGTGCTGTTGTCTTCGTCTATCCCTGTGATGGTGTACCAGGTATCTCCGTACAGGATAGTTTCATCCTCGCTCGGTGTGGATGCGAAATCCGTCAGAGCATATGTCATGTTCGTAGGAGCCTTTGACATGGTGTATGTCGGTTCCCCCAGTGAGTAATCGTCCCTGTACGGATGTTCGTCTGTGTCTTCCTTGAATTTGCAGAGATTCCCCTTGTAGTCCATGAAGTACAGAACACCGTCCATTGCAGAGAAACACTGTGCCGGGACATTCTCCAAGTAATAGCATTCATACTGGAGATTCGTCTTTTCATTCGCCCATGAGTTCTTTTGTGCTCCGTCCAGTACATACACATGACCATTCAATGCCAGATAGTACAGATTGCGGAACACGAATGACACAGAGTTTTCAAGGTTCGGTTCGGAGCACAGCTTCTTATTGATGTAGTAGCTTCTGCTCTTTACCTTCCTGTCTACTTCTGTCTCGGAGATCTCGATACCCATCACTCCGTCCTTGGACAGATACAAGGGTTCTGCGTTCAAGATATTGAATGCTCCGTTGGACAATGCTCCCACACCATTGATGGATTGCATAACAGCGAATGTGGTGTCCGTCTCAAAGGATGTCGGATATGCCAGATACACGGATGCGTCCATAGCTGAACCCTGTTTGATGATTCCTACATACCCGGAGACTTTCATCATTCCTACGATATGCGTATCATCACCGCCGGCTTCGATGTAGTTTGTGTCCGGCACATAGGTTGGGTCTGATGCCATTGAGTACCACACACGGGAGTTATACCCAGCCAGTGTTGATGCGGAGTAGAACACTTGGTTATACATACCGGAGCCGTATACGAATGTTCTCTGACATGCAGCAAAGGCAGAAGCGTCATGCGTGATATACTCGCCGTCACCTTCCACGTAATCAAAGGATTCTGTGACTACGGTCTTTGCGTCTGTTGTGGATGCAGAGTAAACAAAGTACTGGTCATAGTTCGCCCTGATAGGAAGTGTGTATGTTGTCATCGTGACTTCATCTTCCACACCTTCCACCTTCTTGATCTTGATGGTCTTGTTTTTCTTGAACTGTGCTTCGTTCTCCGCCAGAGCCTTCTTGTAGGATTTTGTTTCCCATGCCTTGCTCGTTGTGGTGGTTGCTTCAGTACTTCCGTATGAGAACCATGTTTCCGGCTTCGGCATGATGGTGTATTTATCTGCGTATGCCGTCGGTGTTATCTCTGCATTTGATGGAATCGGATGGTAACTGCCGGAACCATAGAACTCAAACACGGGGTCTTCGTCAGTAAGGTTGATGGTCTGAATGGTTGCCGGTGTCCTCGACTTGATGATGTATGGAATGTTTGGGTCCGTCTTCCATGCACCGTATGTCCATTCTTCCTTGACCTTGTTCTTCCCGGCTTCGAATTTGACTTTGACCGTCCTGTATCTTTTTGTCTGTACCACCATGACAGCGTTGGATTCGGACGAGACAGCCTGTGTTACGACATCTTCTATGCTCTCATCAGCTATCTGCTGCTGTTCCTCTGTGACTTTGACATATCCGCCATCCGGGATGTATGTCACTCTCATGTTGTCTTCGCCTTCGACTACAACAGGCGGAGCAACGCTGAATGTGATAACTCCGCCGGAAATGGAATACCCGGATGAAAGTGTCTCCCATCTTCCTGTCACCTGAAGCTGTTCTATGACCGCTGTGTTGTTCTTTACGCCGCCCGGAACTACATACTGTGTCGATTCACCGTCACACAGATACTGGATGCTTCTCTGCCTTGTCATAAGGTTGACCGGCTCATACGCTGTTCCGGCTCCATACTTGTCACAGGCGATAAGTACTTTCGGAATGTATGGGTCTACATGCCAGAAGTATCTCCCATCGAATCTGTATAACTCTGTTCCTACGAACACATAGAATCCGGCTGTTCCGTTCCCTTCAAAGAAGAATGCCCTTCCAGGGTCTGCCGGTAAGGCTTCTCCGCCTACTTCCGGTGGGAATGTTGAAAGCGTAGGATTCTCCAAGTCCCCGGATGCCAGCTTGATCTTGGCTATCCCATTCACATTGCCCGGCATTTCGCTCGATGTCTTCTCTGATTTGAAGAACACACCCAGCGAATTGAAGAACACCATGTAATCCTCACCGCCCAATGAAAAGTGATGGATTCGTTTCGGTGAATAGTCTGTAGCTGTTGACCCGGCAAGGAAATCCTCTTTCGGATTGACCACTGTCCAGCCATGTCTCTTGTAAGGTCTGCCGTCATCCAGAGGGAGCATGTTCACACCGCCCGGACTTCTTCTCACATACACATTCGATGCATCGTTAGTGAAATCCACGCCTTTGAAATTGTCATATACCTTTGTGTATATCTTGTCTGATTTGGGTACTGGAACTGCCATTTAGATCCCCCCTGGTATGATTCTCGCTCTCATTTGGACTTCCTGTTCTGCAACCTCCACGGACTTCTGTTCGAACATGTTGTAATACTGTGCAGCCTTTGCCGGTTCGTCTTCCTGCCATACGTAGTAAGACGCAAGCAAGGGAACCAAGTGATGCACTTTGAGTGGCAGAGGAACATCTTCCTGAAGCTGTGCGGAACCTGTGAATGGTTCGTGCATGGCCTTGTAGAATATCCTGAAACTGCCTTTGTTCGAATCTGCATCGATTACTACTGTGTCCCCGGCTTCTATCTGATAGTCATTGAATTTCTGATACATGTCAGATTCACGCCTGAACAAGACCGGCGTATCAGCGAAGTCAAGGAAGTTGTCATCGATATCTTTCATCGTGATGTACAGATATCCTGTATCCGTATCACTTATCTCAAATTCGTATCGTTCATAAATGGGAGAAAGACGCAGATTGATCTCTGTGATTGCACGATTGATGGAATCGTACAGTACTCCGCTTTCTGCGAATTCTTCCATCTCATCATCGTCACTGAATCCAAGACTCTTAATGTTCTGTACTACATCTGCATAAGTCATGGTCTACTCCTCTTTCTTCGGTTTCTTTCTTGTCCTCTTGGGTTTCTTCGCTTTCGCTTCTTCCATTCTTGCTTCGATACGCTGTCTCTGTTTCCTTGTAGACATAGTTATCTCCTTATAAAAAAAGAGGGCAAGGGTCATCGCCCTTGCCCCTTTCCGTCAGTTAAACTTTCGGCTGAAGAACAGAGAATGTTCCAGCTTTAGTTGCTGTGATCTTGATGAGGCCTGCATTCTCTCCGCTTGCGATTGCATATCTCGCAGAATCCAGAGTGAAGAAGTACTGGCCGCCGCTTGTCGCACAGGACAGAGTGAGGTCAGTTGTTCCGGCATATCCTGTGCCAGCCGCAATGGTCAGTGCGCCATCAGCCGCACTCGGCACATACAGGAATACTGTTCTCTCATCCAGTTCGTTTGCGTCAACGTAGAACGCTGTGTTTGCGGTAACGGAATTCGCTGTTGCCGCCGCTACGACATTAGGACCGTAGCATTTGCTGTTGGTTACTGCTGTTGCTCTTGCCATATTGCACCTCCGAATTAGTCACCGAGCTTAACATTAAGGTCGATGATCTCTTTAGGTCTAACTACTTTGCCGTCATACAGGGAGTATCCCTTGACAGCATCCTGGAAGTATCCGTCCGGTCTGTAGGATTCCAGATGCAGATACGGCTTGACGAATGCGATAGCGTTGTTCGTCTTCACCTGAATGTGAGTGATCTTGCTGTTCGCACTGCCGGTCTTCAGACAGTTGTTGGATTCCTTGATGGTGATGCCGGCATAGCGTCCTACTCTGCCGTTCTTCATCATCTCGCTGTTGTTGGTGTCCAGTTCGACATATGCCTTCTTCAGCATCTGAATGAATGCCGGGGGAGCTGTCAGAGTGATTTCAGTTGTTCTCTGAATGTCGTTCTCCAGCAGTTTCAGCAGAGCCACATCGATAGCGTCCAGAATGTTCGCTTCGCCGCTGCTGGCTGTGCCAGCTACTACTGTCGGAGCAGCACTGTACGCCTTTGCTACTGCGGTATCGGCTACCAGACCGGCGATGTAAGCATCCTGTTTGTTGGCTACCAGATACTTGACCTGATTCATGTACTCGCCCAGCAGACCTGCGCCGCCCTCTGCCTGTCTCTTTTCAAGGTCATCCACATAGAATGCGAATTCCTCAATCTGTCTGATAGGCATTGTCTGGGACAGATCCTGAATAGCTTCCGGTGTCGGAACAGCATGCAGTTTGCCATCGTTGTAGGATGTCAGTGTCGGCATGCCAAGTCCGAGAATCTTTACTGTATCGCCGGGGTTCTTGGCGATACCTTCATACTTGTGGTTTGTGTTCTCATAGAAAACGAGCTGTCTTTCCAGTTCCTTGTCAAACTGCTTCGCCCAGATTTCCGGGATGAATTTTTCAAGTGCCATTTGTTAATCCTTTCCGGGATGTCAGCCTCTCTTCCACTTGGGAAGTGATGCCATTATCTTCTCCCAATTCGCTGATTTCTCCTCGGATGTCATGTTGGCTACTTCGTCTTCCGTGTAGTAATCCTTCTCCGGTGGTGCAGATTCTGTAATCTTGCCCGGAGGGGATGCTGGCACGGCTTTGGTAGAAAGCTCTTTTCCACGAATGGCGTAATAGGCCTGTTCCGCAGTAAGCCCTGCGGAGATGTATGCCGCAAAATCATCGCCCAGTTCTTCAAGTGATTTCAGTTTTGGGTCGATCTTCTGCAACATAGCAAGGTCTTCTGCCATCGCTTTTTCGGCTTCGGCTTCATCGATACGGCTCTGAAGTTCCTGTATCTGAAGGTCTTTCTCCTTGTCACGTATCTCTGCCTCCGCCGCTTCCTCCTCACGTTGGATAGCAGCTAACACTTCATCTCTCGTCATTCCTGTTGATTCGGCAATGGCATCGATCTCATCGATATCCATATTTGCCAGCGCAGCTTCCCTTGCATCCTGCCTTGCTTTCATGGATTCAAGTTCTGCCTGTGCTTTTGCTGCCAGTCTCTCGGCTTCCTCCGCTCTTCTTCGCATGTTCGCCCATGCAGCGTCTGCGGCTGTTTTGCCTTCTGGCTCTTCGGATTCCGGTTCGGCGATCTCCGGAGCTTCTTCGCCTTGTTCTTCTGGCTCTACAGGTTCGGCGGCTTCCTGTTCTTCTACGCCTTCGTCCAATGCCGGTTCAAATTCCTCGACATTGATTTCATCAAATGCCATAAAAAACTTCCTTTCTTGTGTTTAGTTTTTATCTATTAAAAAAGGAGAAACCTTATTGTTCCTCCTCTTCTAATCCTTCTTGTGACTCCCATTGCTGTCTTGCATAGGATTCAGGGTCTATCTCTTCCTCCTGACTCATTTGCTGTGCCATCTGTGCCTGTTCGATTTTCCGCTTCTCTAAAATCTTCTTCAGCTTGTTCTTCGGAACGATGCCGTGTTCTGTTGACAGGTCTACATACTCTTCGAATGTAATATGCTGTTTGTCCAGCAGAGCATCGAGAAGGTTCTGCTCGGCTTCCTTCGTCCACGGACTATCCTGTGATGTGTCGATACGGATGTCAGGCTTCATAGCATCCCAATCATCCTTTGTGACCATCTTCATAACAGGAGTCTCTGTTCCTGTGTAGATGTCCTGTTCTGTAGTAAGAACCTTCATGCCGTCAGGGTTATACACCATCCACAACTCGATCGCAAGTCTCGCATACTCCTCTACGAAGGTCTTCATCTTCGCCACCTGTTCGTTCAGTGGGAGTGCCGCCTGGTCACGGATGGCTATGATGGCTGATGCCGCTACTCTGTTAGGATTGATGTTACCCATCGCTGTCTCACCGGAACCAGAAAGTTCCTGTGAGTATTCCATGATGTCATCAGCGAAATGCTTTGGATCCCCATTGGATTGCGCAGGGTTCAGATAGGAAATCATCTGATTGATGCTCTGAACACCGCCGGTCTGTACTGCGATAGGCTTGCCTACCTTCTCTAACTCTTCAGGATTCCTTATTGACGATTCGTCATAGGCTAGTCTCGGATATGCTGTCAGCTTGATTATCATTGACCGCCTTGCCAGCGTCTTGTTGACTTCAAGCTGGTTCGGTATCAGCTGCTCTACTTCCGAAAGGCCTCTTGCATCATTGGGGTAGTCTTCCCATGAGTATTTCAATATCGGATAATATGAAAGTCCTGTCCTTATTGTTCCGTCTGGATTCATCGATGCGATGGGTCTTATCTCTTCGATGACTACATTCTTCGTACACTTGGCGATATGGACTATCCCATCGCACTTCGTGAAGTAGAACAATACTGTCACTTTGGAATTCCCGGAGGAAGAATCCTCTTCGACTTCCTCTGTGTTGCCTACCATGTATTCTTTCTCCTGGTCAGGACGGATAAGCTCGATCTCATCCTCTGAAACACCATTCGCCCTTGCAAGGTCTTTCACAGTGTTCACCAATAGTCTCTGATGGATGATGATATAAGGCTGTTTTTGTATGTCCGGCTCTGATTCGTCACCATAAAGCAGGGCAGTATTCGGAAGCCTTTGAACTTCTGTCATGTCTGCTGTGCCGAAATACAGGATACCATCGCCTGTTACCGCCGCATCCTTGATTGTTGACCACAGAATCATGTCCATATTGGCATGTTCCCAGCATGCACTGAACTTCTGGTCAAGCATTGCATAGACAGGGCCTAACTCCTGATTGCCTTCAGCATCGGAATAGTGCGCCACCATGTTGTTCTGCGATACAGTGGATACCTTATGCTTGATGATAGGCTTCACGAAATTCAAAAACGGCAGGTTCTCGCCTGCCGCTTGGATGCCTTCCCACTGTTTTCCACTGAAGAAATTCCAGTTCCTGTTAGTCTTGGGAATTATATTCTTTTTACTGATGTAATCTATGCCTTTTTGGTACAGTTTCCAGTATTTACACGGCTGGTTTGTCTCTTTTGCCTCTATGATCATACCTCAATCTCCTTCTGACCACGGCTTGTGCCATCGTATATGTCAACATTTTCTAAAATGTCAACGATCTGCTGTTCTTCTTTGGACAGTACCGGCGGTTTCACCTTCTTTTTCTCCGAAGGGATGTGGAATACCGGCTTCTCGGCGGCTTCCTTGTGGTTTTCGCCAACTGAAATGCCGAATTTCACCGCCTTTATCACCCACAACGGGGACAGAACAGCGTATATCACCAGTACAACAGCCAAAATGTTAAATAACATGTATCCTCTCCCCGGCTCCAAGGCCTGTATTTCTCGTTTTTACAGTGAATGAACGTTCTTTATTGAAGTATTTCCGTTCAGGTTCGTGTCTGACTTTGGTGAAAATCAGCCTTGTGAGTGCCTGTGACATCGAGTCTACAAGGTCATCGTGCTTTCCGTTGGGGAATGCAGCGCACTGTTCGATGAATTCCCATGTGAAGTTCTTGTCTTTCGGCAAATACACGTTTCCGCACTCTATAGCGAAAGAAACAGCGTCTACTCTCGCCTCTTTCGATTCATGCGGAGTTATCGCTGTTATCCCGAACATCTCTTCTCTTAATACCTGGATGATGGCTGAACCATTCGCCTTGTCTTCTATCAATATGTTCAGCACTCTCGGATGCCTTGCCTTCATCATCCGTATCGCTCTTATCGTTTCAGTGAAGTTGAACCTCTCGTTTATCAGATCCACTAAATAGATCCTGTTGTCTTTCTTCCCCCAGACAGTGATGGCTACGAAGTCATTGTTTTTCCTGTCCTTGAAAGTGGCATCAACGGACATTATCATCCTGTCGAATACTAATGTGCCGTTTTCGTAGTCTTTCCTTTCGTAGTACTCCCACCAGTCTCTCTTCAGAACGTTACCTTCTCGTTCTGTGGGTCTGCCCTGATACAATGCGTTCCATGTCCTTCGGCCTTCTTCATCTATCAAAGACGCTTTGAAGTCCTTCAGCCATGCGTTGTCCTTTCCTATCTCCGGGCAGATGGAATCCCCTATCTTCCGTCCTAATGGGTCATCCTCGTCTTCGCACTCACATGGGATGTTGATGACAGTAGTTTTATCGGCGTAGTTCTCCATGATGCGACCAGCCAGGTCATCCTCATGCCATCTTGTCATAATCAGGATTATCTTGTCTCCTGCTCCTGCACGTGTAAGGATTGACCTCTGAAAGTCTGCCCACTTCTTGTCACGATCTCTCTCGGAATCAGCTTCGACAGCATTCTTTACAGGGTCATCTATGAGAATCAGATTTCCGGTGTTTCCTGTTAAGGCGGAACCGTATCCTTTGGATATCATCTTTCCTTTATGCCCGGCGATCTGAAACTCCCTTGCTGTGGCCTTCTTCTTGTCAGGCTTCACTCCGAAGATGTATCCGAACTGCTCCAGCTTCTCCAGATTCGCTTTGCCGAACCTCTCTGCCAGGTCATCTCCGTATGATACTTCGATGACCCCCTTGTCGGGGTTCCTCATCAGCCACCACACAGGGAAAGTCTCCGTCACTGTTGTTGACTTCCCTACTTGCGGTGGTGTATTGAGAATCAGAATGGAAAATGATTTGCCGCTGTCTGTCTCGACAAACTCCTGCACTTTCCGGCACAGGTACTTGTGAAGCTTCGATGGATACCATAAAAGATCCTCTAAACTTCTCCCGTGATTATGTGCGTAATAGCAGAAATACAAAAAGTCTGCCTGTATGTTTTTAAGATATACTTCCTGTAAATCCATAACAAAAGACCGGATATACCGCCGGCCTCGGTCTTAAAAATGAAAACAACGATGCCGTTCCCATGGCAAGATGTGAACTTACGCCGCACACCTCCGGCGGCATGCCGCCCAGAAAAGCAGACATGTTATTAAGTTATTTGTGCGTTGGGCGCACTGGTGACAAGGGCCGGAATCGAACCGGCTTCAGCTTTCCTACTACTATTCCTCCAGGCCTTGTCTCGATATTCTTTCCTCTGCTTCTCCGTCATCCGGCAGTACTCTAATGCTGCTTTCAGCCTTTGAGGGCGTCCAAATTCGCGATTATTCATCGTTTATTCACCTTTTGCATAAAATTTTGTCTTACGGTGGCTTTCGGCGAGACTTTCATGCATCGCATTGAATATTCATTCGGCTTTTTATGGGTTTTAGAAAAATTTTGGGGGTCTTTTTTATTGATGGTCCGTCCTCGTTCGTGTTACCGCACACACACAACATTCCACCACACACCCCACTGCTTCGGGGCTCCCCCAAATTTTTCACACGCTTCCCGGACGGAGTAGGGCCGCTTCACTCTTTTTCTTTCTTCTTCCTCTTGCTGTGTGTGGCGGTGGTGGGTGGTGGGTATCTATTCCCTTAATAGTATTTATCGGAATAGTTGCTCCGCTTCATGCGTAGGCTGTAACCGTTGCAATTACTGGGATAGAAGCTTCAGTGCATCCTTTGCCTCTCCCAGTGTTGCCACATTCAGAGTCAATGTGTTATTAGTTTGCTGTGTTTCTGGCTGATCTCTGAAGCCTTGCTGTGCTTTGAGAAGGAAGATGTTGCCGGCTGGATTCCCTCTGTTTGAACTGCAGGCCGCTTCTCTTTGTTCCTGGATGACAAGCTCCGCCATTTTTATCAGCTCGCTCAATCTTACTAAAAGCACCATCCGCCCGTCTTGCAATGTGAACTGTTCGCCTTCGTGGTCATAGCTGATATCATTCAGATCCATGAACTGATATAACATATGGTCAGCTTCACCTTCTCTATACTTAAGGTAAGTGTCATATGATAGACCAGAGGCCCGGACCATGCCGGCGATTGTAAGGGGCTTGTGTTGTGCTTGCTGTTCTTCGATGTATTGATCCAGTTTGTCCCGGAGGGTCAGCGCATACTCTTGACCGTACTTGGTGACCTTTGACATCTTCTCCGCCACTTCCTTATAGTGTGCGATCATGTCCGCCCGTTCCGATCCGATCACAGCCATCACGTTATCATTGACCGGGTGGGGGTTGCCCTTCCTGTTCTTCCGTGCTTCTCCTCTGGTCCTGTTGCCCTTCTTGTAGTCATTGGGGCCGGTGCCGTGCTTAACGTATGCCATGATGTGCGCCCCCTTTCCTTTAGTCCTGTGAGCCTCTGTGATTCGCTCTCGCTGTGTTTCCTTGCTTCGATGATTGATTGGTTGGCCTGTGTTATGCGTTCCTTATATCGGCGGTTTTCTGTTACAGCTTGCCGCGCTAACGCTTGGCCTCCGTGCCGCTGCCTCCGGGTATCGCTCCCCCAGGTGCCCGGCAGATTGCTCTATGATCTGATCCGGCTGCACCGATCCGGCACGGCTAAATAAAAAGAAGCAGGCCCTCGCCCACTTCCTACACCTACATCATAACACAGCTGAAAGCCGGGAAATTCCTTGATTCTCACAGCTTCCGAAAAAAGTTTGAAGAAATTTATAAAAAAGTGTTGACACACGTTAACGTGCATGATATTCTATACTTGCCAAAGGGCAAGGGGCCACCGCCCCAAACAATTTAACACACGTTAACGTACATACGGGAGGTACAAACAATGACTACTTACACACTGAACAACGAATTCAACGGCATCGAGATCACATTCGACAGCAAGCCAAGCGCAGACATCAGAACCCAGCTGAAGGACAACGGATTCAGATGGCACAACAAGAAAGCCCTCTGGTACGCAAAGAACACACCGGAGCGTCTCACACTCGCAGAGATGCTGGCAGAGGGAAAAGCCACAAAGGCAAAGAAGACAGCCAAGACCACAAAGGCCAAGGCGAACAAGTTCGGCGTAAAGGTCGGCGACATCTTCACCGCTTCTTGGGGATATGATCAGACAAACGTTGACTTCTTCCAGGTCATCGAACTGGTGGGAACAACGAGCGTCAGAGTCCGGGAGATCAACCTCTGCATGGTAGAGGAAGACGCAATCGGCCCCATGTCCGCAGACAGAACCTACGAAGTCACCAACGAGATCCAGCCCCCGGCTTCCTACTCCAGCTTCATCAAGGACCAGGAAAAGGGAGACCTGAAGCGGCTGAAAAGCTACGCAGCAGACGGAGTAAGCAATCCGCAGTTCAATCTTTCCAGCTTCGCAAATGCATATCTTGTAACGGGATCCACGATCAAGACATATGAAAGCTGGTACGCATAAAGAGGGCAAACGCCCTCCGGTCTGCCGGTAAAAGTCCGGCACTGATGAGCAGGAGCGAAACCGGAAAGGAGAAAAGACAATGGCAAGAGCAAAGATCAAGGCACAGGACACCGTCAACATCAAGAAGTATGCGATACTCACAGCGGCCCGCATCGACTTCGACAACGGGAACTGGTTCCTCGACACCCCGGACTTCTCCAAGCTGTTCCACAGCACCGCCGAAATGATGGACTTCATCAACGATGATCTGGAGTGCATGGAAGAAGCATACAGACGCAACGGGGAGCTTTCCGAATGGGAAGACATCGAAAGACAGGCACAGGAAACACCGTTTCAATTCAGCTTCGAATCTGATAGAATAGACCGGAGGAGGTACAGACATGGCAGAGTATAGCGAGGCAAGGCGAGAAGCCAACGCAAGATATGACGGGAAGACCTACAAGAACTTCCTGTTCAAGCTTCGGATCGATGAAGATGCCGATATCATCCAGGCGATACTGGAAGCACAGGCGCAGGGAGTGAATAAACGTGAATGGCTGCGTGAACTGTTCGACAGCAAGGAGGCATAGATGGAAGAAACAAAGGCCGGGAGATAATACCCCCGGTCTTTTTATTTTGTGAGCGATGTTAGATCTATTCGTGTTTGTGCAAATTCTTCTTCCATGCGTTCCGTTGCCAGTCTGTAATAATCCTCATCAATTTCAAAGCCGACATAATCAAAGCCTAAATCCTTACAGGCAATCAAGCTGGATGCAGAACCAACATGGGTATCAAGTATTTTGTCCCCATCATTTGCATAATTCCGCAGGATCCATTTATACAGGGCAACAGGCTTTTGCGTTGGATGGAATCTCCCCTCTTGTCCAACAGATGACATATCGAACACCTTTGCGTTTTCATTGAATGATGTCCACGCATATTCTGCCATTGACATGCTGAACTTTTCCGGGATGTTCGTTTTGCGCCATATCAGAAAACATCTTGACGGTGGCAGATGGAAATAATTCCCCCCCCAGATAATCTGATTCTGTGAGATGCGGAACAATTCCTCAAAATAATCTTGCCCCGGCGCAACATCCCACGTGATGATTTTTTTCCGAACTTCTCCGCCCAGGTTCCACCAGTTCGGTGGACTTTGGCCCTTCCGCAGTCCGTTTGTGATGTGTCTTGTACTTGTCGAACCGTTGACCGAACCTGTTCCAGTACCCCCCCCCGGCTTTCATCTGCTAAAGCGTCCCCATATGGTGGGTCTACTATCGCAAGTTCAAAGTAGTTGTCCGGGAATTGCTTCATCCCTTCCATACA
>OCVV011270634.1_pt1 | contig 36852 bp, 32 predicted proteins | sample 1539721 | NCBI WGS metagenome assembly OCVV01 (sample SAMN02144230, study PRJEB22623) | gut metagenome | biome: sheep rumen | host: Ovis aries | place: New Zealand | reverse complement strand
AACAGAGTGGCTACATGCCGGAGACTGTTAGAATGGCTCTTGCCAGATGCTGTCAAAGACAAACAAATGTGACTGTTCAAGAGAAAAAAGTAAGTTGGAGTTTACCTCTTGACAAAGGTCACTTCATAACAGGGGGATTGTTAGATAACCTGAAATAGATTAAAATGTATAATACATAGATATAAATTATTATTTAACAGAACAAAGGAATCTATGTGACGCAATAAGGTTTGAGAATCTGAAGTTGATAATGGATAGAATAATCCAGTTGTGATTGAGTATGCCGAAGGATGACATTATTTTGATCTTATTGGCTTTATGATGACTGGCAGGATTGAAAAGGACGGAAATAATTATTGTGCTCAGTATAGAACATGGGGATTTTGATCGTTCAAGGATGAACAAATGGGATAAAAAATGCAGCTAACCAAGTTATATCAGTATGACTTGGATAGGGGGCGCCGAAGAAAGACAAGTTCTTTGATTTGGTGACATAAATAGATGAAATAATTATAATATGCGAGGTATTCTTATGAAAAGAAAGGTAGTAGCAGTATTGATGGCGTTGGCAATTTGTATTATGAATTTTTTGGGGAGTGATTATAGTTCAATCAGTGAAGTAGAGGCTGCTTCGAAATTTGGAAGGGTAAAATTTACTGTAGAGCAGGCGGAGCAGATTATTAAAGATGCAGATAAGTACTGTAGACCTAATGGGGAACTTGGTCGTGGGGCTGCATTTAATATGTATAATATTCAGGATGATAGTGAACTTGAAAAATATATAAGTTTATCTGGTGTCAGTTCACAATATATATTGGTAAAGAATATGTATCTAGTTACGCTTATAATGATCCTAATGCTAGAAATCTGTGCTACACCTTAAGTATTGCTTATGAAGATGGTCCATATGACGGATTTTACTTTAATGATTTGTTTGTTGATTCGCTTGTCGACTATGATATTGGAAATTGGCCTTCAAATGGATATGTAACACATATTTGCGGATATGAAAATGCCTTGGAAATAAGTATAGGGGTAAATAAGGCATTTCCCATTGAAATAATAGATGATGAACCATCAAGATTGTCGAATGAGTGGGTAGAAGGTAAGTGGTACAATGCAGATGGTTCTCAGACATACGATGGAACACTTAGTTGGATGTGTGATGAAAATGGCTGGTGGGTAGAGGACTCTTCCGGCTGGTATCCTTACAGTCAGTGGGTAAAGATAGATAGAAAATGGTATTACTTTACTTCAAGTGGCTATATGGATTACGGAGAGTATCACTTTAATGAGGCTGGATATATAGATTAATCCATCCGCTATAGATGCAGGCACTATAACAAGGGAAGAGACTGAAAATATGAATCTATATGGCAATACAAATGTTAATCCAAGTGAGTGTTATATATACGATATTACAGAAGAACCTGGAACATATTATAAAGAAAGTAGCAGCGAAAACTTAATAAGCTTGCTGGTTGAAGAAATAATAGGATAGATTAAAAAAGAGGAGAGAGTGAGGATTATGAAGAAACTAGGGATAGGTTTGATGTGTGCAATTATGATGGGAGCATTGTATTCAAATATAGGTATTGTTAATGCTGCTGAGAAGGTATCGAATGTCAATAAAACTGAATTAAGCGATATTGATAATGAGAATAACGGTAGTGATGAGATAGCTGATGTAATAATAGATGATACTAATTTTCCAGATGACACTTTTAGAGATTATGTAAAGATTTTTGATCTAGATAATAATGGTGTATTATCAGTAGATGAAATAAAGAAGGTTGAAAAAATAAATTGTGGTGGTTCAAAGGACAATAAGATTAAAAGTTTAAAAGGAATAGAGTTTTTCCCGTTTATAACATTTTTGAATTGTAGGCGTAATCAGTTAGAGGAATTAGATTTGAGTAATAATGTAAAGCTTAAGTGTTTATTATGCGGGACTAGTCGACCAGACCTTGATGACCATGGCAACTTTTTACGAGAATTGGATTTAAGAAATAATAAGGAACTGATAGAACTTGAATGTAATGGAAATCAGTTAACATCAATAGATTTGAGTTCGTGTAAAAATCTTAAAACCTTCTCTTGTAGTAATAATCAATTAGAAAAATTAGACTTGGTTGCAAATATAAATCTAAATTATATAGGTTGTGGAGGAAATCAGTTAACATCAATAGATTTGGGTGAAAAACAAAATCCTCTAACAATTACTTGTAGCAATAATAAGCTTGAGGAGTTAGATATAAGTCGTTGTACAAGATTAACAGGTATTGAATGCAATCATAACAATTTAGAAAGCTTAGATGTATCTAAAAATATAGAACTAAGTTATTTGAAATGTGACTCAAATCACCTGACTACTTTAGATTTTACAAATAATACTAATATGAGACAAGTATACTGTGATTCAAATCAATTGCAGTCGATTGAGGGTATCTCTAATATAAAGGATGAGTTGAGATGTAATAATAATCAGCTTACAAGTTTGGATTTGACAAATGTTCCAAATTTATTTGTTGTAAGTTGTAATAATAATAAATTAACAGAAGTTGTGTTTCCTAATACAGGGTATCTATTGGGTTTTGATTTTACAGACAATCAGCTTACTACATTATATCTAAATGAAGAAACCTATAATAAATATGTAAAAAATCCTGAGCGTTACTTGCTAGATGATGGTGTGGTTGTGCGGAATGGTAAGCCTAATACTTCTGATGAGGATGAACTATCAGGAGATGAACCACAAGAAAAAGATGATTCGAGTACTAATCAAGAAGATCCTAAGAAAGAAGAATCGAAGCAAGAAGATCCAAAGGAAGAAGAATCGAAGCCAGAGGAATCAAAGTCTGATGATACAAAACAAGATGATGCCAAGCAGGAGAATGCTGGTCAAGTAGACAATAACACAGATAAAAAGATAGAAGATAACAGTCAGGTTGATAACCCTCAAAATGATGCTAAGGCAGATGAGTCAGTATCAGAACAGGAAGAAACAACTTCTGAAGAAACAAAGGCTGAAGAAGAAAAGCAGGAAGAAGAGAAAGAAGAAAAGAAAGAAGAAAAACAAGAAGAAAAGAAAGAGAATATTGAGATTCCTCCTGCACCTGTTGGGGAAGAAAAGGTTGAGACTTCTGCACCTACTTATAGCAACGAATGGATAGATGGAAAATGGTATGGAGAAGATGGTTCGCAGAGCTATGAAGGAACAATTCATTGGGAAAGCAACTCTACAGGTTGGTGGATAGAGGACAGCATTGGATGGTATCCTACAGATACATGGCAGAAGATAGACGGAGTATGGTATTATTTCAAGCCAGACGGATACATGGCATCAAATGAGTACTACGGCGGCTACTGGTTTAATGGTGATGGTTCATGGGATGAGACATATTACATTGAGTGGAAGTCTAATTCTACCGGCTGGTGGATAGAGGATATCTCAGGCTGGTGGCCATCAAGCTGCTGGCTTAAGATCGATGATTACTGGTACTATTTTGATGGCTCAGGCTATATGGTGACAAATCAGTATATAGATGGTTACTGGCTTGGAGCTGATGGAGTTTGCTACTAAATAATTAGGTGACAAGGGGACTGTCCCCTTGTCACCTTTTCTCGTTTATTCTTGAAATGGAAGACTGGCTGAATTATACTGAAATACAAAGCTTGACTGCTTGAGTAATCAAATCAATCGTGATTTGTAAAACAAACGAGGAGGTAATACCTATGGAAAATAACAGCGAACATCTTGAAAAACAACTTGCAGAAGCCAAAGCTTCTCAAACAAGCGAAGAGATCAGTGCTTTTGCAGAGGAAAGCCAAATCGATCTTTCTCCGGACATGCTTGAAATGGTCAATGGCGGTATGATGGATTACGAGACAAGAGGAATCACAAGATGCAGACAATGCGGAAGCACAAATCTTGAAACTTATTCAGCAAGGAAAGGCTGCTATGGCCATGCAGTCAGATGCAAAGATTGTGGATGGTCAATAAGTTAAGCGGAGGTGTTCGGAATGCAACCTGCAATCAGCATCGTGATTCCTGCGTTCAATGCGGAAGCTACTTTGCCTGATCTGGTACAGGACTGCGTATCGCAAACGCTGAAAGACATTGAAGTGATCTGTGTAGATGACGGATCAGACGACGGCACGCTTGCATGCATAAAAGAACTTTCTCGGCATCATGCAAATGTCCGCGCTTTGTCTATCTGTCATGCGGGTCCAACTGCAGCAAGGTCGGCTGGAGCAAGAGAAGCTTGTGGGGATTGGATTATTTTTGCAGATGCAGATGACCGTGTGGAGTCCACTTGGATTGAATCATTGGTTACAGGAGGTCATCAGGTGGATCCGTACGGCAAGGCAGACATCATCGCTGGGGCGAATTGTTGGGACCGAACCTGCACTGATTCAGATGAAGTAAAAATGGAGCAAAAACGTATCTGGTCAGTATCAAAAGGACTTTTCCCTTACGGCTCGCAGATGAATGAAATCTGGAAGCGAATGCTTGGAGGAAGGGAAAATGCTGTGACCATATCCCACAGCATGTGCGACAAGCTTTTTCGCACTGAACTTGCCCGAAACATCTTTAAGGGGATAGACAGATCTATTCGCATCGGAGAGGACACTTGCTTCAATATTTCTGCTTTTGCGCGGGCTCAGGCTGTTGCTGTCACATATGCGACTGGATATAGATGGACAGATACAAAGAATTCGCTCAGCTATACACCACCTTTATGTGCGCTTCAGGATAACAGAGTGGTGTATGCATATGTTAAAAATGAGCTTCTGGCACATGGATATGGAGAATGTGGAGCAACACTATGGAGGGATTGGATGAATCGTCTTACGGAAAACCAGTTGCGGATACTTTGCGGAGATACAAAAATTGCGGAACGGCTGGCGGCTCGGTTCATGGCATCGTATGAAGAAGCAGCCTTGGAATTAATCCAATCTGAAATGTGACAAGGGGACAGTCCCCTTGTCACCTTATATCAGAAGCCGGCCTTTAAACTCCGACTTTTGACACCCACATCAAGGAATTGGGAGCATAAATTATAAAACTGCGACTGATACAAGAAGATATCTGTTCTTGCTGGGACGGGGATGATACCTTTCAGTATCTGTAAAAAAACAATTTAAGGAGGGTAAAATGAAGGAGGTAATGAGAAGAGGTATTTTATGTTTTGTCACAATTGCAGCAATGATATTATCTATATTATATGTGCCGGGTAATGGTAAAGTATCGGCTGCAAACTATCCAAGGGACAAGTCTCTGAGTAACAACGTGGATGGCTGGCATTGGGAGAAGACAGCAGATGGAAGAACACGTTTTGTTAATGATGACGGGACAGTATTAAAATGTGGAGATATGGATTACGGTATAAGAAAGATCGATAATGTACTTTATGCATTTGATAAGGATGGATACCGGATTGAAAAGAAGGGATGGAACGTTATCTCAACTACTGGGGTTACAGGCACTCTAAATATATACAATCAGGAAAACATGTATAAATTCTGGTTCTATGTCGCTGATGATAACAGCCTTAAGACAGGATGGTTGCTAGATGGGAATGACTGGTACTATATAAATTCCAGTGGCTTCATGGTATCGGGAGATACTTATAATGTAGGCAGTTCAGATAATCCTGATTACTATGTTTTTGACAACAGTGGAAGGATGTTGACAAATGGATGGATACACTATCGAAATGAGGATGCATCTTGGATGGAGTACTGGGCATATGGAGATGACTCAGGCAAGGCGTGCGTTGGATGGAGATACATTGATGGCGTGTGGTACAGCTTTGACAACCACGGATGTATGTATAACAGTTTTACCGATAATCTCTATGAATCTAGCACCGGGTCAATGAAAGATTTTCATGTAGATGTTTACTACGACGGCTATTATATGGATGATAGCGGTGTTTGTGGAAGTGAAGTGTATTCATGGCACAGTGATAACGGAAAATGGTGGTATGGAAATGACGGTTATTATGAAAGATCCAGCGTGGCTGTCATAGATGGACGGCTCTGCTATTTTGACAATGACGGATACTGGCGCGAAGACATGGACATTTATAATCATGATACCGGTGACTTTATGAAAATTAGAAATCTTATAAGTACCATCGGAAATTGATTATGCTGACAGGAAGAAAATAGTATCATTGGAAAGTTGATCAAATATAATAATTACATTGAACCGGCTGCGGAGCATATGTTCTGTAGCCGGTTTTTTGTTCAGACTTTAGCTGCATTTTACATTTGTGAGTACTCTAATAAGCCCTGCGATGCAGGGCATCTCGTAAATATGAGACTAGAATATCATGCTATTAATTTAAGTCATAGTTGTCGATACTTAGGGCGCTTCGTTTTGAACCAGAAGCGGACACCTTCTTTGGCGTAGGAAAGTAGCCGATATATGCCTTTTGAGATTCTATAACCAAATGAAAATGTTGATGAGTGACCGTCAAAAGGACGGAAACTCAAGAATTTCATCCGATATTGACAACGGCACTTATTCCGGCAAAAAAAAGAATCTAATCATAAAAATAATACGAAAAAACTGAAAGTTTTCATTTATTTCTTGATAATAAGCTTATTATAATGATATTATCTAATCAGATTCATCTTGTTGGGGGGTGTTCATTATGTATAGAAAGTTTATAAAAGAATTAGAAAAATGGGAAGAAAAAAGCGTGCAGGAACCCATGCTTGTTATTGGTGCCAGACAGGTTGGGAAAACATGGATAATAAAGTACTTCTGTGAAAATAAATATAAGGATTATGTTTATATTAATCTTGAAGAGCATAGAGACCTTATTTCTGTATTTGAAGATGATTTGTCCCCGGAAACGATATTGCGGAATCTGAGTATAATGCTTGGAAGACCGATTGATCATAATACACCAATCTTTATAGATGAGATTCAACAAAGTGAAAAGGCAATTACTTCTTTAAAGTATTTTTGTGAATCTGATAAAAACTACCGTGTTATTGGTGCGGGAAGCTTGTTGGGGGTTAAGCTAAAGAGATTTCAAAGTTCATTTCCGGTAGGGAAGGTTCAGATCAAAAATATGTACCCTATGGACTTTGAAGAGTTTCTACTTGCCGCAGGGGAGGAAATGCTTCGAGATGCAATTACTGAAGCATATAAGACCATGAAACAGCTACCTGAAGGGATACATAATAAAGCGTTATCTTTATACCATGATTATCTTTTGATTGGCGGTATGCCTCAAATGGTAAAAGAATATTTAGACTCAGAAAAAGATGTATTAAAGGCTGACCGGCAGATTCTTTCATATATCAGATTGGCTTATCTGGCAGATATGTCAAAATATGTAAATAATGCTACAGAATCAACTAAAATTAATGCAGTTTACGAGTCTATTCCAAGACAGCTTGCACGTGATAATCCTAAATTTAAATATAAGGAAATTCGTTTAAATGCGATTAAAAGAGATTTTTATGGCCCTATTGACTGGTTGACATCCTCTGATATGATCATAAGGCTAAATAAGCTGGATTCACCTATGTCTCCGTTAAAGGCTTATGAGAATGCTGATAGTTTCAAGATTTACCTTTCTGACGTGGGACTGCTATGTAGTATTTGTAAATTAAACTATAAAGATCTTTTAGCGGATGTAAGTAATATATATAAAGGTGCTGTTATAGAAAATTATGTTCTGTGTCAGTTAAAACTTAAGTTTGAGGATATATATTATTACAAACCGGCAGAAAATATGGAGATAGATATTATTACTGAAATAGATGAAGATATTATTCCGATAGAGATTAAATCTGGAAGGCATAAAAGATCTACCAGTTTGAATAATTATCGTTCAAGGTACAATCCAAAATATGTAATCAGAATATCGGAAAATAATTTCGGATATACTGATGGAATTAAATCAGTTCCACTATATGCAGTATTTTGTATATAGTGACAGGGGGACAGGCACCTTGTCACCTTTTGGTTCTAAACTAAGCAGGTGACAAGGTGCCTGTCCCCTTGTCACCTGTTTTTGTGATGCAAAAGAGATGAAATACTATGTGATAATTCCTGAGTATATAGTTATGATAGAGTAGTCGCTGATTGTGAAGTAATAAGTTGAAGGTTATAAGTAGATATTTCGAGGGCTGAAAAAATGGAAGAAAATGTAAAAAAAGAAAATACAGAATCAGAACATTCTGAAATCAAAGCTGAATCTAAAGAAGCTACAACTGTAGTTCCTGAAAAAGAAGAGCCGGTCGATGCTGGAAAGCAGGACTCTGCCGGGAAAACTGACTTCAAAGAAGAAACAACTTTCCAAGAAAAAACAACCTCCCAAGAAGAAACAACTTTCCAAGAAGAAACAACCTCCCAAGAAGAAACAACTTCCCAAGAAGAAACTACTTCCGCAGGAGAATCAGCCTCCACAGAGGAAAACAGGGATAAGATCAAAAAACTAAAACGCACCCAACTCATAACATTTTCATTAATGATCCTTTCACTGGTGTTGATCATCCTTTCGCCAAGGCTTCCGGGTTCTGATACATTTTACTTTGTTGTAAATATTACATCGATACTTTTCTTTGTGGCGATGGCGGTTATTACACTTTGTGTTACATACTCCATCAGCAGGCTAACAAAGGTAAAGGGGTTGGCAAAGGGGATAAAGATAGCGACTATAGCAGTAGTAATACTTGGCTCCCTCAGATGGCTGGTTACTGTAGGTTTGATAGGGATACTGTTTATCGGCTCCATGTTTGAAAAGGTTGAAGTTTATGACGATGTAAATGAATATGCACAGTATATGTCATTTAATATTGACATGGAGGATAAGGATTCTGACCGGAAATGGATCAAATGGGGGATGGATGAAACTATCTGGCCTGAGCAGATTACAAAGTCTATGACGGTTCAGGATTACAAAATGGTATATTATAATCCCTGGGATAGTCAGTTTCTGGGATATCTTGTAGTTGACTATAATGATGAGGACTATGCGAAGGAACTGGAGAGACTGAAGGAGTATCCTTCTACGAATTATATAGGCTATTACAGCGTGAAAGAGGAAACTACACATGAGCTGCTGGCAGTATATGCGGATCCGTATAATGGTTTTGTGTATGCGCTGGCGGATAAGAATAATAAGAACAGGATCATTTACGCTGAAGAAATATTCTGCAATTATTATATGGATCTGAAGTATGAAAAGTATATTCCGAAGGAGTACCTGCTGGACGGATTTGATGCAACGGAAGATAACCCATACAGAGAGTCGCATATGTGACAAGGGGACAGGCACCTTGTCACATGTGACAGGGGGACAGGCACTTTGTCACAACATGCATGGAGACAGACACCTTGCCACACTTTGTCACGACATGTATGGAGTCAGGCGCTTTGTCACAACATGCAGGCGTACAGGTACCTTGCCACATGAATTAGGTCTTGCACACCTTAAGATCAGAGTTTATACTTTATTCATGGCTACGAAAAAAACGGAAAATCCAACTAATAATTCAATAAAGACAGTGAGAGAGCACATTTCAACCGGCGAATTTTCAAAGGTTTATCTGCTTTATGGAGAGGAAGAGTATCTTATAACTCAGATGAGAGATGAGCTTCTGGATGCTCTTGGCGTAAAGGATAGTGAAGAGTCCTGTCAGAAGTTCACAAGTGAAAAGTATAATCTGAATGAGATACGTGACTTTGTTACTTCCTTTCCTTTTTTTGCTGAGCATAATGTGGTTGTCGTGCAGGATAGCGGGCATTTCAAAACCTCTGATGATTCAATAACTGAGCTTATCCAGAGTATCCCCGATTCAAATGTGCTTATATTCTGTGAAACATCGGTAGATAGGACGAAGAAAGCATTTAAGCATCTAAGCACACATCCGGGCGCCTCTGTGCTGGAGTTCCAGCTTCCGGACAGGGAGACACTTAAAAAGTGGATAGGTGTACTTCTTTCAAGGGGAGGTGTCAAGGTAAGGGTTACGGTGCCGGACCGGGTTCTGGACGCCTTGGGAGAAGATGTAAATATGCTGCTCCTTGAAAATGAGATGAATAAGCTTCATGACTATTGTTTCACAAAGAAAGTGGTTCTGGACGAGGACGTGGATCTTATGTGCACAAATAGTGTTGAAGACAAGATATTTAAAATGTGTTCGCTGATATCTCAGAAAAAACCTGCTGATGCTCTGGTTATGTATAATGATCTGCTAAAGCTGAAAGCGAATCCATATAATATCATCAGGCTGATTACCAGACAGTACAACCTTCTTCTGGCAGCGAAGCAGCTAATGGCGGAAGGGCAGAAAGCAAACGGGATAGCTTCGCAGCTTAAAATCCGTGATTTTGCGGCGAGAGAACTGATGGCAATAGCCGGCTCATACACAAATAGAGAACTGATACAGTGTACGGATATGTGTCACGAAGCAACAAACATGATACTAAATGGTGTTATGACTCAGGGAAATGCGGCAGAGTATCTTATCGTAAAGCTTGTCACCGGTATGTGACAAGGTGCTTGTCCCCCTGTTACCATGTGACAAGGTGCCTGTCCCCCTGTCACCATGTGACAAGGTGCCTGTCCCCCTGTCACAAAAAAACTGCTTGACGTGTGAGCCTTACTTTGTTATTATGTCATTTGCTGTATATTTTAGGGATTCTAGCTGCCCGGTACTGAAAATCAGGTGCTGTCCGTGTCTTGGCAAAGGTAGAGTCCGGGAGCACATAAGCGGGGGAGACGGCTGACTTCGTGGATATGTACTTAGATATACGGTGAGATAACTTATAGTACATAACAGGTACAAAATCCGGAGGTAAAAGACATGGCAAATATTAAATCTGCTAAGAAGAGAATTCTTACAAGCAAGAAAAGAGAGATGAGAAATAAGTCTGCTAAGAGCAAGGTTAAGACTCTTGTAAAGAAGGTAGAGGCTGCAATCGAGGCTGGTAACAAGGCTGAGGCTGAAGCAGCACTTAAGGTTGCTACTTCTGAGCTTAGCAAGGCAGCTTCAAAGGGTATCTATCATAAGAATACTGCATCTCGTAAGATTTCCCGCCTTACTGTTGCTGTAAACAAGATTGGCGAGTAGTTTTTCTTGAATAAATAGATATTAACATTTATAATTATGTGGATATTGTGGCGTCTGCTGTGATATCCACTTTTTACGTTTAAAAGCGAAAACATTTGAAAGAAGGTAATAGTTTTGAAGTTTAATGATCTTCCATTCGTTCCTGTAATACTTGGCTCTGATATAACTGCCTATTCACTGGCAAGGAGCTTTCACGAGGAGTATGGCATCAAGTCCATCACTCTTAGTATGTCTCAGAAGGGTTATGTTGCAGATTCTTCATTCATTGAGAACAGATTCTTTCCGGGACTGGAAAAGGATGAAATAGCAGTTAGCAAGTTGCTTGAGGTTGGAAAGGAATTTGAAGGCAGAAAGAAGCTGATCCTCTTTGGCTGCGGTGACTGGTATGTAAGAATAATTATCGAGAATAAGGACAAGCTTTCACCATATTATATTATTCCATATATAGATGAAGATCTTCTGAACCGGATAGTTCTGAAGGACAAATTCTACGAGATATGTGAAGAGATCGGAGTAGATTATCCGAAGACCTATGTATATGAGTGCGGCAAGGAAAATGATATGAAGTTTGATTTTAATTATCCGGTTATAGCTAAGCCGGCGAACTCAGCCATGTATCATTATGCCAAGTTTGCGGGCAAGAAGAAGGTCTTCAAGTTTAATAACGAGAAGGAGCTCAGGGCTATGCTGAAGCGCCTGGAGCAGACCGACTACAATTATAAGTTTCTTATTCAGGATATGATTCCGGGAGATGACTCCTATATGAGAGTTCTGACCTGCTACTGTGATAAGAATTCCAAGGTGCGTTTTGCTGCGCTGGGTCATACACTTATAGAGGATCCGTCACCAACAGCTATTGGAAATCCTGTTGCTATAGTAAATGAAGTGAATCCTGATATTGTTGCAGCGGCAACTAAGTTTCTGGAGCATATCGGATATGTCGGCTTTGCAAACTTCGATGTGAAGTATGATGAGAGAGACGGAAAGTACAAATTCTTCGAGATAAATGTAAGGCTTGGCCGCAGCAATTTCTATGTTACCGGAAGCGGCTTCAACCATGTTAAGTGGATAGTAGATGAATATATTTATAATCATCTTCCGGAATATACAGTAGCGGATAAGGAAAATGTTTATTCCGTCGTTCCAAAGTCAGTTATCAAGAAATATGTACCTGACAGTGAGTTCAAGAGACATGCGCTTCAGCTTTGGAAGGAAGGTCATGTGGCAAGACCTCTTCTCTATAAAAAGGAAAGAAGTCTGAAGAGCAAGTATTATGCATACGGAAATTATTTCAACTATATTCGTAAGTTCAGTATGTATGCAAAGCCTCTGGGAAAGAAAAAATAATTAAAGAAATAATTAAAGTAATATCGAGGTAATAATTTAGGAAGGAACGTAGTATGCTGCTAGGTGTACTGGGAGGTCTGGGACCTCTGGCAACTGTATATTTTATGGATCTTCTGGTTAAGATGACGGACGCTGATAAGGATCAGGAGCATATCCCGACGCTTGTTATGAATGACGCCGAGATACCGGACAGAACCGCATTTATACTTGGGGAGAGCAACGATAGTCCTCTTCCGAAGATGAAGGAAAATGCAAGGCTTCTGGAAAAATGCGGATGTAATTATATCGTAATACCGTGTAATACAGCTCACTACTTTTATGATGAGGTGCAGAGCGAGGTTAAGGTTCCCATTATCAACATTCTTGATGAGACGATAAAGTATGCCAGAAGTGAGGTTCGTGATATAAAAAAGGTGGGCGTTCTGGCTACTGAGGGAACGCTGGAATCGGGTTCCTATAAAAAATATATAGAGAAATACGGTCTTTCGGAGGTGGTTCCGGAGAAGGAGGATGCCGAAGCCCTGATGCAGATAATATATGGTCAGGTCAAGGCCGGGAAACCGGTGGATATAGTAACCTTTAACAGGATCATAACGAATCTGGCGAAGCGTGGAAGTGATGTAGTGGTTCTTGGCTGTACAGAGCTTTCCATTATAAATCGTGACTACGAGCTTACGAAGAATAATCGTTTTATAGTTGATTCCATGGAAATCCTCGCCAGGGCAAGTATAGAGAAATGCGGTAAAAAGGTGAGACCTCTATAAAAGAGAAGGATTTCCTGTTTATAAATATGAATAGTTACTGAATATGATATAGGAGAGTGCATAATATGTGCGGATTTGTGGGATTTGTTAATGACGGAGTAAATGACAGAAAGGAAAATGAAAATGTTGTTCGTGCCATGGCTGACAGAATAGTTCACCGTGGTCCGGATCAGGATGACTATTATGTGGATGACGAGGTATCCCTTGGTTTCAGAAGACTTTCTATCATTGACCTGGAGGGAGGCAGCCAGCCTATTACAAGTGCTGATGGAACAAAGGTACTGGTATTTAATGGTGAGATATACAATTTCAAGGATCTGAGAGAGGAGCTTCTGGAGAAGGGCTATACCTTTAAGACTCAGACTGATTCCGAGACTATTCTTCACGGCTATGAGGAATGGGGCAAGGATGTGCTTTCCAGACTTAGGGGCATGTTTGCATTTGTTATCTGGGACAGTGTAGAGAAGAAGCTTTTTGGAGCCAGAGATATATTTGGAATCAAGCCATTTTTCTACTATCTGAATAAAGATGCTGAGAATAAAAATGTATTTCTCTTTGCTTCTGAAATCAAGGCATTTCTTTCAAACCCTCGTTTTGTAAAGGAACTAAATGAGGAAAGACTTCCTGATTTCCTCTGCTTTGAGTATATTCCAACTAATCAGACACTTTTTAGAAATGTATATAAACTTGAACCGGGCAGTTATTTTGAGTATCAAAATGGTAAACTCACTCAGGATAGATATTTTGAGCTTAAATATAATATTGATAATGAAAAGGATGAGGAGTACTGGGCGGATCTTATAGATGAGACCTTCAAGGGCTCTACTACTATTCATGCCCTTACTGCTGATGTTGAGGTAGGCTGCTTCCTTTCTTCGGGAGTTGATAGCAGCTTCGTAGTTCACGAGATGAAGAAGCATATGGATCTTAAAAGCTTCTCTGTAGGATATGCTGAGGAAAAGTATTCGGAGCTTAAATATGCCCAGAGATTTGCAGAGATAGAGGGGGTAAAGAATTTCTCCAAGAAGATTACTGCTGATGAGTTCTTTGAGAAGACTCCGCAGATTCAGTATTACATGGATGAACCTCTCCCCAATCCATCTGCCATACCGCTTTATTTTCTTACAAAGCTCGCTTCTGAGCAGGTTAAGGTTGTACTTTCAGGTGAGGGTGCCGATGAGCTTTTTGGCGGCTATCATTATTACCATGAACCGCTGGATTTTGAAAAATATATGAAGCTTCCACAGGGAATAAGAAGCGGACTTGCGGCTGTTGCATCAAAGCTGCCTGATTTCCATGGAAAGAGATTTCTCATGAGGGGCAAGTACCCTATGTCCCAGAGATATATCAGGAATAATTATGTATTTAACCATCGTGATGTGGATAAGGTGCTGGGAAAGAAGATACCGTCACAGGATCCTTCTTACTATACAAAGCCGTATTTTGATGCATGTGCAGATGTAGATGATATATCCAAGATGCAGTATGTAGATATTAAGACCTGGCTGGTTCAGGATATTCTGGTAAAGGCTGACCGTATGAGTATGGCTAATTCACTGGAGCTGAGAGTACCTTTTCTTGATAAGGAAATGCTGAAGGTAGCTATGCAGATTCCGGCAAAATACCGGATTGCAAATGGAACAACCAAGTATATACTTCGTAAGGCGGCTATCAGAAATCTTCCTGATGAGACTGCGAAGATGGTGAAGAAGGGATTTCTCACTCCGCTTAATGACTGGCTGAGACAGGATAAGTATTATAATATGGTCAAGGAGAAGTTCGAGGGGGAGGTTGCTGCCAGATACTTCAACCAGGAATATATTATGAAGCTTCTGAATGACCATAAAGAAGGTACAGCAAAGAATATGAAGAAGATATGGATGATATATGTATTTATCCTGTGGTATGAACAGTATTTTGTTTATGCCTAAATGACATATCGTATAGTCAGCGTAGCACTGAACAGGATTTTTCTAAAAAACGGGTTCAGTATATATGTGGTCTAATGGTTTAGTTGTTTTATGCATTTTCAACAAGGGGGTTATTATGGAAGGAAATACACCAAAGGTGATAGGTTACAAGAGAACTGATTATATAAGCTGGGATCAGTATTTTATGGGGATTGCGCTCCTTTCTGCCCAGAGAAGCAAGGATCCGAGTACACAGGTTGGTGCCTGTATAGTAGATGCTGATAACCGTATTCTTTCTATGGGCTATAATGGTATGCCCAGAGGCTGTGATGATGACGATATGCCCTGGGGCAGAGATGGGGCGGCTCTGGACAGTAAGTACATCTTTGTTTGTCATGCAGAATTAAATGCGATTCTTAACTATCGTGGAACAGGTAATCTGAAGGGTGCGAGGGTATATGTAACTCTCTTCCCTTGTAATGAGTGTGCGAAGGCTATTATTCAGAGTGGTATCTCGGAGATCATTTATATGTCAGATAAGTACGCCGGAACAGAGAGCACTATTGCATCCAAGAAGATGTTTGATATGACAGGTGTTAAGTACAGACAGTATGAAATGGCTGACAGGGAGATAGTTCTGAATATATAGGATGGAGAAATCAGATGAGTATATTTGAATCCTTTAGTGCTGAGGAAACATATGAATATGCCAGAACACTTGCATTAAAGGCATCTGCCGGGGATGTATATTGCCTCAGCGGAGATCTGGGAGTAGGTAAAACTGTATTTGCCAAAGGCTTTGGGGCGGGACTAGGCGTAGATGAGGCTATGTCCAGCCCTACTTTTACTATTCTGCAGGAATATACAGAGGGCAGGCTTCCGCTGTATCATTTTGATGTTTATCGTGTAGGTGATGTGGATGAGATGGAAGAAACAGGCTTCTATGAATACGCCGGAGGAGAGGGCGTAGTTCTTATAGAATGGGCGGAGCTCATAAGGGACATTATTTCGGATAATGCAGTATGGATTACTATTGAAAAAGATGTAAGCAAAGGATTTGATTATAGAAGAATAATATGCGAGAATGAAAAGTAGGGCAGGCTTTATGAAGCGGACATCTGAAAACAGGTGGTATATAAAGCTTCGTGATAATAACCTGTGGTATAAGTAGTATATTAAAATAAGCAGTATGGTTAAAAATATAAGAAATGATAAACTAATAGCTTTGATAGAAAAAGAAAAGCTGATCAATGGTGGCTTTTATGTTACCTTTGGTTTAGCTGCTCTTGGAATGTTCTTTCAGATCCTTCGCGGTTTCGATGGGATGGAGCCGGCATGGGCTATAAGCACCGGTATAGAGATACTTGCTCTCTTTACCAGTGTGGTTGTTTATTATGGATTTCTGCATAACCGGGAATCGGATATCACGGTAAGGACAGTCTTTGCAACACTTCTTATATCCACTTCGTTTAGCATATTTCTGGATGAGATAGCCTGGCTGGTGCAGGGAATAGCCAGATTTTCTGAGATTAACCGTCTCTCTAATGCGCTTCTTTATATTAATACCTATGTGGTTGCATTTATGTTCTGGAGCTATCTGGTAAGTGCTTTTAATATGAATGATAAGGCCACAGAAATAACCACCAGAATACTTATCATTTGTTTCATACCTGCAACGGTGCTGGTACTTATTAATTTGTTCATACCCTTTCATTTTGTTGTGGATGAAACCGGAACCTACAGCAGAACTGCTCTTTATCCGCTCAGTATGATCTACTATCTGATACCGGTTCCGGTTGCGTCCCGTAATATAATCATATCCAAGGAGGTATGGCAGGAAAAGGTTGCGGGTTCTACCTTCTACATCCTGCCTCTGTTGGGAATAGTATTATCATTTTTCCTTTTTGGAATCTCTATATCTTCGGTTTGTTCTCTGGTTTCCATTTTAATAAATTACTGTGTGGTCATATCTAAAAGAGAAAAAAAATACGCCGTAACGAAAAATGGACTGGAGATTGCTGCCGATATTCAGGAAGGGATTCTGCCAAAGACGGAGAATGCATTTCCCGATCGAAAGGACTTTGAGATCGCAGCATCCATGACACCGGCACTTGATGTCGGAGGTGATTTCTATGACTTCTTTCTGATAGATGATGATCATCTTGCGATACTTATAGCAGATGTATCGGATAAGGGTATTCCGGCTGCTCTTTTTATGACCGTTTCAAAGGTTTTTATGAATACCAGAATACAGATGGGTGGAAGCCCTTCCGAGATACTTGCATATGTAGATGAACGTATTTCTGCTGAAAATGAAGCCGGAATGTTTGTTACAGTCTGGCTTGGAATAATAGATCTGAGAACAGGTCATGTAGAGGCATGTAATGCTGGACATGATTATCCTGCAATTTCAAGAACAGGGGAAGGCTATAGGGTAGAGAAGACGCCTCATGGCTGCCCGATTGCTTTCTTACCTGGTATGCCGTATCCGGGAATAAGCTTTGACCTAAAGCCGGGTGAAGGTATATTTCTCTATACCGATGGTTTGGTTGAAGCGCAGAGAAGAGATGGTAAACGTTTTGGGATGGACAGAATGCTTGAGGTTCTGAATACAAATCCTGATGAAACCTGTGAGCAGATGTTGAAAAAGATGAAGAAAGAAGTTGATAAGTTCGCAGACGGTGAACAACAATTTGATGATATTACAATGTTAGGTTTTGTTTATAAAGGAAGGTAGTATATCTTGAACAGAAAGATACTCGCATATTTAAGTAAAAATTCCCGATTCAATGTTCGTCTGGGCTTTATTATAATGTGGGCTTTTCATCTCGGGTCCATCTTCCTTTTTATGTCCAGAGGTCCAGAAGGAATGGAGCTATCCTGGGATTTTACCTGTGGCACGGAAATCTTTGGTATCATAGTCTGCCTGATCATATATTACAGTTGTATGTATAATCATGAGGCTTATGGAAATATTACTGATGCATTTTCCGGTCTTCTTATTACTTCATCACTGAATCTTCTGCTGGATGAGTGGTCATGGCTTGTTCAGGGTGTTCCTGAAAGAAGACTGGAGAATATGGTTTCAAATGTGCTGCTTTATATCAATACCTATACTATGGGGCTTCTTTTCTGGATATATGCTGTAAATATTCTGGATGTAAGAACCAAACTGGTAAAGAAGAGCACAAGCCTGTTCATTTTGTTATATATAATTGCTTCCCTTATATGTATATTAAATATATTTGTTCCAATCTATTTTAGTATAGATTCCGATGGAGTATATAGAAGGGCGCCATTATATATATTCAGAACCTTCTGCTATATAGCTTTGATTCCCGGTATAGTTGAGGTAATCATGGAAACCAAAACCTCCCTCAGGGATAAGCTGACTACTGCGTCTTTTCTGATTCTGCCGATCATGGCTGAGATACTATCATTTTTCAAATTCGGAATGTCAATGAAACCGACTGCTTCCATGCTGGCAATAGTTCTAAACTATATGATTCTTGTAACTCATCGTGAGAGAAGTATAGCAAGAACTCAGAATGGTCTGCAGATTGCGTCCCAGATACAGGAAGGTATCCTGCCAAAGGATCTGTCCGATTCACCCGGTAAGAAGAATTATGATATATATGCCTCCATGACGCCTGCGCAGGAGGTTGGCGGGGATTTTTATGACTATTTTATGATAGATGATGATCATCTTGCGATACTGGTGGCGGATGTTTCGGATAAAGGTCTTGGAGCGGCATTTTTTGTGATGATAGCCAAGATACTTATCAAGTCCAGAGCGGAAATGGGAGGAAAACCATCTGAGATAATCAAATATGTTGATGACCAGATTTCTGCCTCCAACTCTCCGGGACTTTTTGTTACAGTATGGTTTGCTATAATTGATCTTTCAACCGGCCATGTGGATGTATGTAATGCCGGTCATGACTACCCTGCATTAATGCTTTCAGCAGAAGGCTTCTCGATTGAAAAATCAGAGCATGGTCCGCCGATAGCATTTCTTCCGGGAATGCCATTTCCGGAAATCAACTTTGATATGAAGTCAGGGGACAGAATATTCTTATATACAGATGGACTGACCGAGGCAAAGCGTCATGATGCAGCCCGCTTTGGAACAGACAGGATGCTGGAGGTTCTGAATAGGAATCTGAAATACGACAATAAGACTCTTATTGAAGCAATGAAGTATGAAGTAGATAAATTCACAGACGGTGAAATGCAGTTTGATGATATAACCATGCTTGGCTTTACATTCAAGTAATGTGACAGGGGGACAGGCACCTTGTCACATGTTCACAAAGCAGGTGACATGGGTGATGTGACAAGGTGCCTGTCCCCCTGTCACATACTGAGAATGCAGAAAGCAATGCATCTTTCATACATAATCTGAAGTTCACCAGAGACCCTTCCCAAGGGGTTACTTGTTCTGCACCATGTTGCTAAGTTCAGACAGGGATGCGGCTCCAGTTTTTGATTTAATATTGGCAAGATAACGCTGCATGGTTCTAAGTGTAACTCCTTGTTTTACAGCCATATCCTTTTGCGTCATTCCAGGATTTTCCATAAAAAGCTGTAAAGCAGATAATTCATTCTGTGATAAAGAATACTTTTCGGCAAAACTGGAATACACATCTTTATCATCTTCTGATTCGGTTGTTAAGGCTTCTTTTTTTACCATCTCTGAAGAAGAATTGACTGGTTTTTTGCTTCCAGTTTCATTTCTTTCCAAAATATCGCTAGTTGATTTGGACTCTTTCGATATTGTCTTTTCCAGATTGATATCAGGAACATTCTTTTCTGTGATAATAGTTTTAAGATTTTCTTCAACTTCAAAGTTATCTTCGGCTACTTTTACGTTATCTTCTACATAGAATTTGTTTGGTATTCTTGTTGAATAATACAGATTTTTCACTCCCTGGTAGGAATCCTGTCCTGTTTTTTCCTGTATCCTTTGAAAGTTTTTGTAAAGAACACTTCTGGAAATATATAGATAATCAGCCAGTTCGGAGGCATTTCCGTTATGATTAAGTGTTGCGATAAATACATCGGTTTCTTTCTTGGTGAATCCATATTGTCTTGCAAAAAGCTCTGGGGATATATTATCGACAACAATATGCGTCTGAGGCACGAAAGAAAACTGTCCTGTGAATACATATAGCAGCAGTACGATGATAATTATGGTCAGTTCAATACCTATAGAAGCTGGGAGCGGAAGTCCGGAAATAATAGGTGAGACAAATATTAAGGTGAACAATGAATCTATAATTCTTCCGGAAACAGCTATTAGTGGAGCAAACTTTCGGCCATTTGCGAGTTTCCACATATTCAGGACCAGAAAACTGTTTATGATACCTGCGATTATATAAAAAATGCAGGTATTGAAATAGAGATAGTTTTCATCACGGAAAAGTATGGGATTCAGTATACCAATCAGAATACCAGTAAAGGTAATGACAGGAATATATTTCATATCTTTGATATCAGCAGCAAAACCCATTATCAGATAAGAAAGGATCATAAAAAGTCTGGGTGAGGCAAATACTATATTATTTCCCCTGGATAGACCAAGTATAAGCGAATAGGTCAGAAAGTTTCCCAGAACCTCAAGGAGGAATATTATGATAAAACTGATGATCAAGAGTTTTTGAAAATCAAATTGATAAAAAGTGGGAAGAGAAGTCTTTTTTTCATCAACAATTATGATTCTGGTAAATATGAGAATTGCCAGAGCAAAGCAGGAAATTAATAGGAAATAGAGAATCAGATTATCTCCAATCATTTGAATCAGAAATTGAAGAGTAATAGATAAAGACAGACTGATACCATTTATTATTCCGATTCTTTTCAGGGTTCTATACTCTGAAACAATCATATAATTCAGATAAACACATTCCATACCAATAAGGAAGGTCAGAACATATATAGAAGCGAGGAATAGGATTGGAATATCGGCATAGTAAACCAGAAGAATCAACGGAGCGGTAAGTAGTGTGATAGTAGCTGAGATTCTGGAAAGTAATATGACATTTAGCTTCTTTATAGAAAGAAAAAGTCCGTATATGATAAGCCCTGCTGTAAAGGACAGCTGTATTAACCTGTAGTGGAAGAAACTTGTATCCTCTGAAAGAAGGATAAGAGAATGTTCATTATAAAATGAAAAGACCATAGAATAGGTAAAGCTGTATAAAAAAAGCATCAGAACAGGGAGAATAAAGCTGTTGAACTTTCCTTTTGGTAAGACGTTATTTAGTTCATTATTATCCTGATTCATAACATACCTCTGAATGTAATACATTTCTATATTACCAAACATCCCATATATATTTCAACTTTTACCATGTCATTATGAGTTTATTAGCCCGAAGAATCTTTTCCTCTGAAATATAGAGAGATTCTTTGCTTTGCTTGGGATGACATGTGGGGAGTTCTAATAAGTTACTATAAGTTCCAATGGCTTCTAATATGTAATATTGAGTATAAAGCATTAATTTGAACTTGAAAACCATATAAATCTCAAAATGTCGTAATATACGACAGTCTTTTAGTGAAAAGAGACATATGTCACCTACACTATAAAGCTGAGAAAATATATAATTTTTATATATTTGTTGGTTATTTTACGCAATCCGCAGATATAAGAGATACGACATTACAAAATAACAGGAGGTATTTTATGGGGAGTAGAGAAAATCACAAAATTAGAAATCCAAACTTAAATAAAATCCAAACTTTCTGCCAACATTCTTGGTGGAAAATGGTACTACTTCAACGAAAACGGATATATGGTTACAAATCAGTATGTTGATGGATACTGGATTGGGGCTGATGGAGTTTGTAATTAGGTACATTTATTGTATCTAAAAGATATTATACGAGGAGGAATGCGGATGAAAAGAAATAAAGGAAGAGTTATCAGTATCCTGATGACGGCTATGCTGATCCTTACATTTTTCAACGTGCCAGCTTCGGTTATTGAGTCAAATGCTGAGGGCGAAGTGATAGAGTGGACGCTGGGATATCAATTTAATAAGGGTGATATATTACGAAAGGGTACAGTAATAAAGAATCGTTGGGAGTACTGGCATAAACCAGCTGGCTATGACTATAAGGTTAAGTATTATGATGCATTGTCCATAGGATATTGTGGATTAGAGCATCTGGAGGAGCTATTTGGTGAAGCTAGCAGAGAGATGAAACGGACAGATTTCACTTATAATGATGCGGGCGAAAAAAATGGTGAAATATGGGAACAGGTAAGTGAAACCAATTATACGATTCCTTTTGACAGTGTTGTTGTAGAATATGAGGAACCAACATGGGTAAGTGGAGAAGCGGGAAATAGTGGAATTACAGCAGCAGGGCTCACACTTATGCCTGTATGTGAATTATCCATATATAAGTATTATCTTGAGAACAATATTCCATTTACGAATACGGTTAGCATAACCTGTGATTCAGGAAGTATTGAACAGCTCACAGCTGATTACATTAATGAAGTAACTGGTAACAAGATAGAAGACTATGTACTGGATGTTGTTTTCTTTAGTTCGGAAGATCGCGAACAGGCAAAGAAATGGAAGGATGAAGGTGTCTACTATTATCAATATAATGAAGAAACTATGACAAGCAGTGAACTGCCTGTTACTGACGGAACGGTAACTTATATTCATAAGGAATTAATCATTAATAATACACCTACATCAACGAATCTTCTGGAATTTCCAACGGATCTGGTTGAGCCATATGGAAAAAAGAAGATTAATCATACAACTGAATGGGAAATCCTTGGCTTTACTAAGAATGAAGAACGCTCAAATGATACATTTGGATGCTATACACTTTATATAGTATCAAAGGATGGTGCTCCTCATGAGCACGAATATACCGAATGGAAGTATACCGATAGTTATCATTACAGAGAATGCAAATCTTGTGAAGCGAGAGATTTGGATAAGGCTGATCATATTATCGAACGTAAGGTTACGAAGATGCCTACAGAAACTGAAAAGGGTGAATTCCAGGATGTATGTTCTGTATGTGGATATGTTTCAATGGCTCAGGAAATATCACTGGAGGACTACAAGGCAATCTTCCCAGAGGGTCAGGGTTCTGAACAGCAGGGTGGCTCTGGCAGTGGTGGACAGCAAGGCGGTTCCGGCAGTGGCGAAGGTTCAGGCGGTACATCCCAAGGTGGTGGTTCCGCAGGAAATGCCACAACATATTCAAATGAATGGGTTAATGGCAAGTGGTACAACGAGAATGGTGTAAATGATTACGAAGGTGAGTTAACCTGGAAGAGTAACTCCACAGGCTGGTGGGCAGAGGACACAGCAGGCTGGTATCCACAGGATTCCTGGTGGAAAATCGATGGAGACTGGTATTATTTCAAACCGGATGGATATATGGCTTCAGGCGAATACTATAACGGATACTGGTTAAATGATGATGGAACTTGGGACGATAAGTATCAGCTTAGCTGGAAGAGTAATTCCACAGGCTGGTGGGTAGAAGATATCTCCGGCTGGTGGCCATCCTCCCAGTGGCTCAAGATCAACGGCAGCTGGTATTACTTTGGAAGTGATGGATATATGGTTACAAGCCAGTATGTTGATGGCTACTGGATAGGTGCCGATGGTGTTTCACCTTGAAATAACAAAAGGTAATATTTCTTGATAGTAAAGTTAGGGAGTGATCCCGAGCTTATAAAGAAATCGCTCAAACGTTATTTGTTTGAGTGATTTCTTTTTTGATTCTTAACTTAACGATACTGAATATTATGAAGCACTGCGGATATTAAGTGATTTCAGCCTTGACTGTATAATGGCAGGTCTCCCACATACTGAATTTCCTGATATTATACCTGCAGCTAAAGCAATTGTGACTTTAAACTTTTGATTTTCTTAATAATAGATTGAATACTAATAAGTGACACTGGGCTATTTATGTGATACACTTCAGTTTAATTGTTTATTGAAAAATAATACTATTATTATAGAGGTGACTGGATTTGAAGATACTTGGTATAGACAGCTCAGGTATGGTGGCTTCGGTGGCCGTTGTGCAGGATGAAGTTATTATTGCAGAATATACTATGAATCATAAGAAGACTCATTCGGAGACTCTTCTTCCTATGATTGATGAGATAATGAAAAGCTCGGAGACTAAGCTGGAGGATATTGACGCTATTGCTATAGCTGCTGGTCCGGGCTCTTTTACGGGACTTAGGATAGGTGCGGCAACTGCCAAAGGACTTGCGATGTCGATTGAGAAGCCAATCATCCCAGTAAATACCTGTGAGGGACTTGCATATAATATGTGGGGAGCTGAAGGCTTGGTGTGTCCTATTATCGATGCCAGAAGAAATCAGGTTTATACAGGTGTTTATAAGGTCCTTGGTAATATAGAAGTTATCCGAGATCAGGAGCCGATGGATATTCATGAGCTGATAGATCGGATAAATAAGTATGCAGAGGAAAGACCTTTCAAGACAGGAGCGGAAGTGACACCACTCTCTGTGACGTTTCTTGGGGATGGTGTACCTATATATGAGAGTATTATCTGGGACGAAATCAAGATTCCTTGTAAGATGGCTCCGGCAAATATGAATCGTCAGAGAGCTGCATCGGTAGCAGCATATGGAGGGATACTTTATAAGGAAAGAAAGTTTGTTGATGCAGATGACTTTGCGCCGGTTTATCTTAGAAAATCCCAGGCGGAGAGAGTTAAGAGTGAACAGTCAGGAGAATAATAAATCATAAAAAAGATAGAAATGTTAGCTAGTGTCATTCTGAGCACAGCGAAGAATCTTTTTGTGTTTGAAGATAAAAGATTCTTCGGGATAAATCTTTCGGAATGACATGAAAAAGTAATTATCTCTTTATGTAGATAATTATATTATAGTAAGGAAGACTTGATGAAGGAATTATCAGATATAGCACGGCTGGAAGCGCTCTGCTTTTCGGATGCATGGAGCGAGAGCATGCTTAAGGATACATTTGAATATGATTATAATCATCTGTTGATTGAAAAGCAGGGGGGCAGAGTCGTTGGATATATAATTTATTCAGATATTCAGGGGGATGCCGAGCTTCAAAGGATAGCTGTTGATAAAAGCTTCCGTCGACAGGGAATTGGCGACAGGCTGATAAGTGATATGATCGAAGAGCTTCACTCAGCAGGAACAAATCGGGTTATGCTGGAGGTCAGAGCACACAATGTTTCAGCAATCAGATTATATAAGAAGCATGGCTTCAAGGATATATTTATTAGAAAGAATTATTACCGTAATCCGGATGATGATGCGTTGATATTTCAGAAGCAGATACTGTGACATAAGTATCAAAGTGACAAGATGACATGGGTGATGTGACAAAGTGCCTGTCCCCCTGTCACCAAGATGACATGGGTGATGTGACAAGGTGCCTGTCCCCCTGTCACAAAATGTGACAAGGTGCCTGTCCCCTTGTCACAAGAATAGGGAGGAAATATGAGAATAGCAGTTTGTGATGATGAAGAAAAGTTTCGTACTCAGGCGAGAGATATTATAGATAAAATGGCTGGAAGTCTGGATGTAACGGTTGATGCATTTTCAGATGGAAGAAAGCTTCTTGAGGCATTTGACAGAAATCCTTATGATGTACTGTTTCTGGATATAGAAATGCCGGCAATGGATGGTATAACTCTTGCGAAAAAGCTGAGGGAAAGAACTGATAGTATCTATATAGTATTCCTGACGGGGCATGTGGAGTATGCTCTGGAGGGATATGAGGTAAATGCACTCAGATATCTGACAAAGCCGGTGAAGGAGGATAAGCTTCGTGAGGTACTGAGATTTGTTATGGACAAAAACAGTACGAAAAGACAGCTTCTCATCAAGGAAGATGGTGAGGAGGTACTGATAAATGTATCGGATATAATATATTTTGAAGCACAGAATCAGTATGTAATGATCTACGCTACCGATGGTGAACATCTGATAAGATATAATATAGGGGACTTTGAAAATGAACTGAAGGGCGATGGTTTCTTCCGTACACACAGGGGCTATCTTATATCTCTTGCCAAGGTAAAAAAGCTGGTCAAAAGCGAAGTATTAATGGAGACACCTGATGGCGAGGTAAGCCTTCCGGTCAGCAGATCCAATGTGAAAACACTGAAGGAAGCCTTATATTCATATGTGGAGGACTCGGCATTCTAGTTAAGAAACAATGAACTAATGACTGTATGAATAATGACAGGGGAAAACAGGAGGGGAAAGCATCTCGCCTGATGGAATAAAATAATGAATAAAGACGTAGTTATTAATATAGTAACAATGGTTTTATCAGACATGAATTTTATGATGATAATGCTGATAATTGCCATGATATCAGTTTGTTTTCTGGGTAGATATGTGGTTATATCCAGGAAGATGATAATCGCAACACTTGGAGTACTTGCACTCCAGCTTATATATTTATTTACCGCAGATTATATTCTGGCGTTCTTTTTTCCTGAGGCGGTAGAATATATCAATAATATGTCAACGACAGACACGGTTGGTTTAAATGATCCTGATACTGCCAATTATTATGTCGCAGTTTTGTTCATGAATATATTTCTAAATGCTATGGTTTTTGTTTATGCATTTGTATTCTATCTGATAATACATAAGGAACACAGATTCTTAAGAGCAGTTGAATCAACCATATGTCTATATCTTTTTTATTCATATGTAAATAATACCATACGATATGCATATGTGTTTTTTAGGGGCGGCAGCTTTGACGTGCTGGAGGTTGTCACCACGGAGCTTGGAGGCAAAGAAGTAGGACGATTTAATGCCCTATTGATTATTACGGTATCCGCGATCAGTATCATATTGCTTGTAATACTCTATTTTGGATATTATAAAAAGAAAAGGTATTATGTGCTTAAGATCCGGGACAGGGTACTGTTTATAGTATGGCTTATATTGTTTTTTACAATTCCATCCGTTCCGTTTTATAGTGAAGATGTAAGTGGTCAGTACGAACTCCTTAGCTTTGTATTTGCGATAATAATTATACTTCTGGGAATACTTGCGCCGGTACTGCTTGTAATGCTTGTTTCGGGCAGATCCATGAAAGAGAAAAATGAGTATCAGGAAAACTATCTTACAGCAGAGCTGGAATATATAGAACAATATAAGAGAACGCAGACGGAAACAAGAGCCTTTCGGCATGATATAATCAATAATCTGTCACTTACCAGTATGATGCTGGAGGAGGGAAATGTTGATGGAGCAGGAGAACATCTGAAAGAGCTGCTGGGAAGTGTAAAAGCGCTGTCTCCTTCTATTATTACAGGTGATGAGATGCTGGACTGTATAGTTTCCATGAAGGCGGACAAGATGCGTGAGCTGGGAATGGACTTTTCGTTGGATGGAGTTATTGATGGCGGACTGCATATGAAGCCTATGGATGTGTGCAGTATATTTGCAAATGCGCTTGATAATGCAATAGAGGCTGCATCACAGGTTACAGAGCCGTGGGTAAATATGAAGATAAAGCGTACTGAAAAATTCTTCATTATAAAGATTGCCAACAGTGCCGTGCAGAAGGTGGATGTGGAAAAGCTGTTTATGACTGCCGGTTATACCTCTAAGAAGGATAAGGAGCATCACGGCTTTGGACTTAGAAATATTGCAGGTACAGTAGAGGAATATGACGGGCTTCTTAAGGCAGAGTCAGAGGATAACAGCTTTGCCCTTTCCATCATGATTCCAAGGTAGCGCATCATATATCAGACTTTTTATGCTTATATAAAACAAGCTGTATATGATACGGGCTTAAAAGTGTATTATGAAGCATTTGTGAAGTAATTGTGAAGGCTGACGGTAAAATGCACAGCTAATTACGAAACAGTATGCTAGTTAACATAAATCTAAAAATAATAGTGGACTTTTTACGCTAAATGTTATATAAATTACAGAGATTGTGGAATATTCCGGACATAAGAAAAGCTGTTCCCGATATTGTTTTGAAGCTGCGCTTTCAGGTGGGCATTCCGCACATTGGTCCGGTTATTTTGCACGATTGAACCGGTTAATTTATTTATGGTGTACTAACAGATATAAATGAAGAATAGAGAGGAACATAAAATGATTGATTTCAGTAAGAAGAGGACAAAGGGTGCACGTGTGATAGCAATTATAATATGTGGTCTTATTGTTTTTGGAATGATCATAGGACTTCTGGTTGCTACTGTATAGTTCGGCTACTCATGACCTGAATAATTATGTATTTGAAAGAGGAAGAAAATGATAAAAAGCATTGGATGCTATGGAAAAAAAATAGTGGCAGGTGCTCTTGCTGTGGGACTTGTATTTGCCGGACTTGGCATAGGACATGCTAAAACCGTAAATGCAGCCGGGACTCCTACTGATGCATATCTTGAAGAGCTTGTTATAAAGAATAATGTATTCATCAACGGCGTAGATATGAGTGGCAAGACCTATGAAGAGGCAGTGGCAACTCTTGGAAAGGATGATTCGCTGAATGATGTTGGCGTTACGATAAGCAGCTCATACGGTGATGTTACTACAACACTGGGGCAGCTTGGATTGAAAACCAATTCAGAGGAAGTGATAGCTGAAGCCCTTAAGATCGGTAATTCAGGAAATATATTAAGAAGATACAGGGAAATGAAATCTCTTGATAATACTTCTGTTGATCTTAGTATAGAGCGGACTCTGGATGAAGATGTTCTGGCTCAGATGCTGGATAATAATCTTGGCTCCTCCATGAACAGCGAGACCACCTACAGCATAACTACTGTCAGTGAAGGAAAGTATAAGGTCATTGTAGAGGGTGATCCTGTAGGAATAGATTATGCAGCAACTAAGGAAGCTATAGAGGCTGAGATCAATACAGAGGATTATAATGGTGAGTCAGTTTCGGCATCTTTGGTTATAGATGATGATGCTAACAGTGGAAGGATACAGCAGCTTTCCAGAGTTACTGATCTGCTGGGATCATATACTACTTACTATGGGACAAGCGATTCCGGAAGAAAGACCAATATCGAAAGAGCCGGTTCTCTTATGAATGGTACAGTGCTGTTTCCTGGAGAGCAGGTTTCTGTATATAACAAGATAGCTCCGCTTGAGGAAAGCAATGGATATGCTACAGGACATGCTTATGTAGGTACAAAGGTAGTTGACAGTACCGGTGGTGGAGTATGTCAGGTGGCTACAACGTTATATAATGCAGCACTGAGAGCTGAGATAGAGGTTCTTGAAAGACATTGCCACAGTATGAGAGTTTCATACGTGGATATCGCCTTTGATGCGGCTGTTGCCGGTGGAGGCGTGCTTGATCTTAAGCTTAAGAATACGCTGGATGCTCCTATATATATTGAGTCATATTCTGATGGCGCCAATATTACATTTAACATATATGGTGAGGAATACAGACCTTCTAACAGAACTATAGATTTCAAGTCTTATTATAATACAGTTTATCCATCCGGCGAGCCGATTCTGATAGAAGATAAGAGCCTTGCTCCCGGAGAACAGATGGTAGTTGAACCTGCGGTAACAGGCTATGACGGAGAGCTATGGAAATATGTATATGTTGATGGTGTACAAACAGAATCTGTTCGTATAAATACTACTCATCATCAGGCTTCAGCGGCTCAGGTTGCCATAAATACTGATCCTGCTGAAGAAGAGGAAGAGAGTGAGGAAGGCGAGGAAGGCGAGGAAGGTGAAGAAGGCGAAACACCACCGGAAGGAGAGGTTCCTCCAGAGGGTGAGGCACCAACAGAAGCTCCTACCGAGGCACCGACAGAAGCACCGACAGAAGCTCCTACCGAGGCACCGACAGAGGCTCCTACTCAGGCGCCAACAGAAGCACCAACAGAAGCTCCTACCGAGGCACCGACAGAAGCGCCTACTCAGGCTCCTACCGAAGCACCAACCGAGGCACCGGCTGAGGTTCCTGCGGAGTAAAGGGAATAAGTTATAAAATATAATATAATCAAAAGCCGTTTCGCGAGATGTAGCGAAGCGGCTTTTTTACAGTTTATAGTAATTGATTTTGCTTTTTTATAGTAATTGATTTTACTGACTGATAAAGTGTTCGATCCTGTCAAGGGCTTCTCTGAGCTGGTCGATGGAGTAAGCATAGGATATTCTGACAAAGCCTTCACCTGAGTTGCCGAAAGCATTTCCGGGAACAACAGCAAGCTTTTCTCTTTCCAGAAGCTTAGTGGCAAACTCGTCAGAAGACATACCGAATCGCTTAATGCTTGGGAATATGTAAAATGCACCTTCCGGTTCAAAGGCGGGCATTCCCATATCATTTAATCTTTTTATCAGATATCTTCTTCTTTCATCATAGGACTTACGCATTACAGCGATATCCTTGTCGCCTTCCCTAAGAGCTTCTATAGCTGCGTACTGGCTTGTGGTCGGGGCGCACATGATACAGAACTGATGAATCTTTGTCATGAGCTTTGCTATGTAATGTGGTGCCAGGGCATATCCCAGTCTCCAGCCCGTCATGGCGTAGGCCTTGGAAAAACCGTTGATCACTATGGTTCTGTCCTTCATACCCGGAAGACTTGCGATGCTGCAGTGAGGCTCCTCGGTGTAGGTGAGTTCAGAATATATTTCATCAGAGATCACATAGATATCATTTTCCACACAAAGCTTTGCTATAGGAATGAGATCCTCCTTAGTCATGATGGCACCGGTTGGATTGTTGGGGTAGGATAGGATGAGCAGCTTGGTATTAGGTGTTATAACCTGGGACAGCTCCTCTGCGGTAAGCTTGAAACGGTTCTCATCCTTCAGGTCGATAGTTACCGGAACTGCACCTGCGAGGCTTGCGCAGGGTACATATGATACATAGCTTGGCTCCGGTATGATTACCTCATCTCCCGGATTGGTAATGGCACGGACTGCAAGGTCGATTCCTTCAGAGCCGCCGACTGTGATCAGACATTCGGTAGCGGGATTCATGTCAACCTCGTATTTTCTCAGATACCATTTGCATATCTCCTGTCGCAGCTCCATAAGACCGGAATTTGAAGTATAGTAGGTTCTGCCCCGTTCCAGAGAATATATTCCTTCGTCAACTATATGCCAGGGAGTCTCAAAGTCAGGCTCGCCTACACCGAGAGATATAGCGTCCGGCATTTCGCTTACGATATCGAAGAATTTTCTGATGCCGGAGGGCTTCATATTTTTAACTACTGTATTAAGTGTTTTCATAGCTCAGTTCCTCTTAAGATTATGCCATAATAGGGATTCTTTCGTTATCATCATGGTCATCAGTCATAATAACCTTATGATCCTTATATTTTTTAAGAACAAAATATGTTGCAGTGGATACTACTGTATCCATTGGAGCTATCTTTTCATAGACAAAATGTGAGATATCCTTTAAGGAATTACCTTCTATAGTAAGCATCAGGTCATTGCTTGACCCGGACATCAGAAATACTGACTTGACCTCATCGAATTTGCTGATACGCACGGCGATACGATCAAAGCCTTCGCCACGTACAGGGGATATCTTAAGACCGATGAGAGCTGTAACCTTGTCGCTCTCTACCTTCTCCCAATCGATAAGGGTATGGTAGCCACAAATGACCTTTTCCTGTTCCATAGCCTTGATCTCATTTGCCACCTCTTCTTCGCTGCTTCCGATCATAGCGGCTATTTCAGCAGAGGTGAGCCTGCTGTTCATTTCAAGAAGATTTAGTATTTCTTTTCTCATAATAAGTTAACCTCGACTTTATTTATATAGTTATGTTTTGTATCGATATGTATCATCAGGATTTGGGATTTACAAGTATCTGGGTCTCGCCGGAATGTGTAGCATCCTGAGCTGCCTTTGGAAGCGTAAATACGAATTCGGAACCCTTTCCCTCAGTACTTGATACTGTAATAGTTTCGTTATGTGCCTTGATGATCTCCTTTGTTATGGCAAGACCGAGACCTGTTCCCTCCTTGTCCTTTCCACGGCTGGTATCATCCTTATAGAATCTCGTCCATATCTTCTTCTGGGTTTCCTCACTCATTCCTATACCTTCATCCTTTATGGATATCCGGAGCTTTTCACCCTGCTCTACGATATTTATATATATATTCTTTCCCGAAGGCGTGAACTTCAGAGCATTATCCAGAAGGTTATATACTACCTGCTGTATCTTCGTCTTATCAGCAGTTACGACCGTTGCCTCTGCGTGATTATTCAGGTAGATGGCTACATTTTTATCTATACATTTTATCTCAAAGGTATTTAGTGAGCTTATTACTATTTCTATAAAATCAAAATCAGTAAGCTTCAGGTATGGACCATACATTTCCAGTCGGTTCAGATCCAGCAGTCCCTGAGTGAGCTTGGTCAGACGGTTGGTCTCGTCAAGGACTATTCCAAGGTAACGCTCCTGCTTCTCAGGCGGGATAGTACCATCCTGGATTGCTGTTACATAGCCTCTGATAGAGGTAAGAGGACTTCTGAAATCGTGAGATATATTGGAGATAAAATCATGTCGATACTCCTCCAGCTTTGAAAGCTCAGAAGCCATATATTCCATCGAATCTGCAAGCTGACCGATCTCATCCTTGGTATGAATACCCGTCTTCGCATCAAAATCACCTGTGGAGTAGTCCTGTGCCACCTCGGCCAATCGTTTGATAGGACGAATGATCTTAAAGGATACTATCTGAAGCAGTAAAAATGCGATTATAATTATTACAAGACATGGGATGAAGCTTATGCTGTAGATGCTTGTCATCATGGTGTTGATATCGTCAGTTGTTGTATGAATGATAAGGGCTCCGCAGTTTACACTTTTTACATTGTTTTCACCGGGATTATACTGATTCAGATAAATGGGGGTATTAACGGAGATTACATTATCGCTGTATATACCATAGAAGTCTGAGACCATGTACATATTCCGGGTAAGATCATATTTGGGATTAAGACTGTAGATGGTGCGTGGAGGCTTTTTAGCTATTTCGATACTTGGCTTGGTTGCTGTTGCCAGCTTTGCGGAGCCGGTTTTCGCTTCTTCGTCAAAGTAGTTAGTGGTTGCGACTATCCTTCCCTGCTCATCTACATACCATATATCCGCAGAAAGTGTATCGGAATAGTAATTAAATATGGAAGAAAGCTCTTCCGCATCCAGTTCGCCATTCATATAGGATGAAAGCACCTGGGCTGCGATCAGATTTGACTCATTAGTAAGAGTTGTTTTCTTTTCCATTATGAGCGATCTTCTGGTAAAGAAGGAAATGAAAAAGATCAGGAATCCAAATGACACGATAAGTATTATAAGAAATGTCAGATAGATTCGGTCTAATGCGGAACGTTGCATGCTATTTTACCTCAAATTTGTAACCTATACGATATACTGTTTGTATGGACCAGTTGTGACTTCCGCTTAGCTTTTCCCTGAGACGTTTGATGTGAACATCTACGGTACGTGAATCGCCTATAAAATCATAGCCCCAGAGCTGATTCAGAAGCTGGTCACGTGTGAAGACCTGATTTGGATGTCCGGCAAGGAAATAGAGAAGCTCAAGCTCCTTTGGAGGCATTTCTATATTCCGTCCTTTATAGATTACTGTATAATTTGAAATGTTAATGATCAGTTCATCATATTCTATATATTCTCCGGTATGAATACTGTCTGTAGAAGTGGTGATTGAAGGTTCCTCTGATTTGGAGGAGCCTGATCTTCTCAGGACAGCACTTACCCTGGCTACAAGCTCATTGGAGTCAAAGGGCTTTACTATATAATCATCGGCGCCCATCTTGAGCCCCAGCACCTTGTCAAATACCTCGCCCTTGGCAGAAAGCATAATAATAGGTATATCCCTGGTCTTACGAACCTGCTGACATACTTCGTAGCCATCTATTCCGGGCAGCATTATGTCCAGCAGAAGAAGGTCAGGGTTATAGGCTTCAATAATTGTAAGAGCCTCCTCGCCTGAATAAGCCATTTCGGTATCATATTGTTCTTTTTCAAGATAAAGGGATATCAGCTCTGCGATATTCTCATCATCATCTACTATTAATATTTTCTGTTTAACCATACTTTCAACCTCTTGTTATAGTATTCTGATATTTAATCTTCACTCATGGTATTACTCATAATTTTCTGGAAAATATTTTCGTGAGCTGCTTTCTCAATGCCATCCTCCAGTTGAGGCAGGTCTGCATTTCCGTATTTTCTTTCAAGTGTAACTCTTAGAAGGTGATCGGTAAAGTCCGGATTCTTTGGAAGTATAGGACCATGACTGTAGCTTCCATACAGGTTCTTATAGTGAACACCTTCAGTTTTATCTTCGCCGTTGTTGCCATATCCCATAAGAATGGTGCCAAGCGGCTCCACATCCTTACCAAGATATGTTCGTCCGCTGTGATTCTCAAAACCAACTATATCACTATCTCCACATTGCGAAGAAGTGTGAAATGCGTAGTTGCCGATCATTCTTACGTCGCCGCCTATGGTATGAAGGTCAACAGCACCAAGAAATTCCATTTTCTCGCCTTCCTTGGTCTGATAATAATGTCCCATCATCTGGTAACCGCCACAGATACAGAGGAAGGTCTTGCCGTCCTCGATGGCAGCCTTGATACTGCTGCCTTTTCCTGCCTTAAGATCAGAGAGGAGTACCTCCTGCTCAAAATCCTGACCGCCGCCTATAAAGAAGAGGTCATAATCACTCAGGCTGCTGCTGTCACCCAGCTTTATCTCAGTCACTGAGCAGTCTATGCCTCGCCACTCAAGACGTTTTCTGAGGCACAGGATATTTCCCCTGTCCCCGTAAAGATTCAGAACCTCCGGATACAGGTGGGCTATCTTAATTATTTTATTATTGGATGCTTCCATAATAATTATCCTTTGCTATGTTATTTCTGGTCCTTCCAGAATTCTTTTTTACCGGTAGCGGCGCCTACTACAGCTCTGAGGCTTAGCATAGAGGTGTAGTTAGGAAGAATATAAACAGGAAGCTGGTGAGAGGTCATTTTCTCCAGTAGCTCTTTGTTATCTTCTATTATAATTATCTTTTCCGGTGCTGCTCCTGCGTATTTCAGGCGAATACTCATGTCGCCTGCTCTGGTACCGGATACATAGATATATCTGGCGTGTGGATCCGTGGCAACCTTTTCGTGCTCAGCATCCCATATCCACGATATATCATGTCCATCTGCCGTTTTGTCATTCAGACAGAATACTGCAACATAGTCCTCTTTGAGGGAGGAAAGATATGACAGGGACTGATTACAGCCGGCTGGATTCTTAACCAGTATCATCTGAATATCTACGTTATTATATGTAAAGCTTTCCATGCGTCCGAAGCTGGAATGAATATTTGCAAGAGAGGAGGTGATAGCCTTTCTCTTCCAGCCTGCAGCTTCAAAGGCTCCAATTGCTGCTATGGAATTGTAAATGTTATAAAGTGCCGGAAGACCGATATGAAGGCTCATGGTTTCCTCGGTCTTTTTTTTAGGAGCTGAAGGACCTGCACTGTTACTGAAGCTTACAGTAATATCGCTTCCATGTGCTCCCATCTCATCCAGAGATATAACCTTCAGATTCGGTATCCTCCTGCTGTATCCGCATTTAGGGCATCTATAGCCACCCAGATGTGCGTAGGTATGATAATCATAGGTATATTCCGTGCCACATTCTATACAGTATTTGGCATCAGAAAGTTCATTATCATTTACACTCAGTTTATCTATGGCGGCGGATCCTTCGATACCATAATAATAAACCGGATTTGGAACATCCTTTGCCAGTGAAGAGGTGAGAGAGCAGTCGGCATTGAGACAGAGAGTGGTTTCGGGAACCAGTTCAACTCCCTTACGTATCTCTTCAAGTGTATGCATTACTTCTCCGTATCTGTCCAACTGGTCGCGGAAAAGATTTGTGACCACTATTACCTTTGGCTTTATAAGAGGAACTACCTTTTTAAGGGCACCCTCATCACATTCAACGATTGCAAATCTCTTCTTGGGCTTACCGGTGAGGGTAGAGGAGGCTGTAAATTCAGCAGTGATTCCTGTAAGAAGATTTGCGCCGGATATATTGGAAAGCGGCTCGATACCATATTCCTGAAGTGCATTTCTCAGCATACTGCAGGTGGTGGTCTTGCCATTTGTACCTGTTACTACTATTATTTCCATACCGCGTGAAGCAACTTCCAGAATATCTTTATCAAACAGCATTGCTGAACGGCCCGGAAGTGTAGTGCCTCCGCGATGCAGAACTCTGAGTCCCTGTCTGGTCATCCGGCAGGCAGCTACAGAGAGCATTACCTTTAGCGGATTGTGTTTTTTTCTGTCAATTGGTTCCGGTTTTCTTCGGTTCTTCGATGTATCAGTCATAAAAGCTTCCTTAATATAATATATAGATAAAATATAATACATAGATAAATATAATATATAAATATGTAATAATATATGTAATAAAAGTGATGATTTTCGTATGGTTTATTATGTTATTATGATATATACTTTCATCAGTACGGCATAAATTCTGCCGGTCAGACTGACCTGACCGCTAATAAAAAGAGAATACCACAAACACAGTATTCTATGCAAGAAGGATGCTAAGAACTGTGAAAAGGTTACATTCTTAACTTCCAGTGATTTTACGACTCAAGCATAGAATCCCTGATCGGAACCAGCGCTAGCGCTATGGTCTGATCAGGGATCTTTTTT
>OCVV012876148.1_pt1 | contig 36855 bp, 30 predicted proteins | sample 1539721 | NCBI WGS metagenome assembly OCVV01 (sample SAMN02144230, study PRJEB22623) | gut metagenome | biome: sheep rumen | host: Ovis aries | place: New Zealand | reverse complement strand
ACCGTACAGTTAATAAGCAGGTCTTATATTCGGTAGATACCATTAATGATGCTATTTCAGGCAAGAAGAAGATCAGTTTTGTCTACAACAGCATTGGAGTTGATTTCAAACTACATCCAAGGCGAGAAGAACCATATGTCGTAAATCCCTATCAAATTGTCGCGAACAATGGCAGATTCTACTTAATCGGGAATTATGACAAATATGATAATGTGGCCCATTTTCGTGTTGACCGGATGACAGATGTTCATAAATTAGAGGCCAAGGTTAAGCCAATGAAGTATGTACCAGAGTTAGTGAATGGTCTGGATCTGCCAAAACATATGGCTGAACATGTGTATATGTTTAGCGGCGAAAGTATTGCTGTGGAAATGAAAACAACACCGGATATGATGACGGAATTGGTGGACTGGTTTGGGACTGATTTCAGGCTTATCGAGAAAAGCGAGGATTATATTGTGGCAAGGGTAAAATGCAACAGATACGCAATGCGTTACTGGGCTCTTCAATACGGCCCTTATGTTGAAATCCTTAAGCCAGAGTCTCTTAGGGATCAGTTACGGGAAGATATTGATAAGATGGCAGAGAAATACAAATAGACACTGTTTTGAATGTTTATTCCCATATTTTTGGGGATATATTTAGTGAATGTAAAAAGGCATTTCATGACATAATATCTTTTTATAAGAAATGCGGGTTATAGTTGGTTTATCAATCTTAAGACATTCATGTACAATTCAACAAGCTTTGGGTAATTTCTTATTTCTTCATCACTTATATATTGTTTTATAGAGTAATCCCATATCCAAAGATTTCTCGTTTTGATTACATATCCAATTCCAAATCTTTTGTTTTTATCTGTAAGATACCATACAATTTCACATACCATATCAGAATTGGAACTTTCCGTATAAATTCTATAAGTGATCGAATCATTACGAAATCGTTTTTGATGCTTTTCGATTTTTTGGTAAGTTTCAGCAAGTATATCGGCTGTTTTATCTTTATGAAGTGTTCCGTTAATGTTAAAACCCTTATACGGATTCAGTGATGAAAATATATTGAAGAGTTTTTCGTCACCATTGTCACTGTTCCAATAAGGGCATGTGGGATGGTAAACAAAATCAACTAGTTCATTGTTAATCGTACCTGTTTGTCGGCAATAGGAATTAAATGCTTTTTTTGATAAAAATATTACTTTTGTGGGTTTGAGAATATCAACTACTTTTGAAAAAATAGCCGCAGCCTGTTTTTCATCATCGAGGTTCAATGAAATTGAATTACCTGATATATTGGCTGGTCTTTGGAAGTAATTGAAGAAGGTAAAAGCTGTAAATGCTTCGCTATCATTTACATTTTTGAGATTCCACCCATTGATAAGAGCCTTGGCAGGATTGCTGAACATAGTGTATGCCTTTGTTCTATGACCAATGAGGTAGTTATGAACTACTTTGCGTGTGTCAAAATTTGTAGGATATTTGAATTTATAATTTGATGTAGGTTGATTATACCAATTTTGGAGTGCTTTTGTTTCTGGTAACTCGTCATTGCTTAGATAGTGGCTCTCTCCGAGAATAATTATTTTGCTATTAGGGTAATGCTTTCCGATGAAAGGAAGCATTTCAGGATGTAATTGGTAATGATGAATTAATCTTAGTTTATCATCATAATTGCTTATACTATACCACTCTTGATTTAATATTACGGCCATTTCAAGTACCTCAAAAAAGTGTTGGGAAAATATGTCTATTTTCAGTTTTATGACTCCATGTTATGACAAAAATGTTGAAATCAGGTTTCCTTTTCCAATTACTTTAATACCTTCGGAAGTTTTATTGGATGAAGCATCATAATTGGCGATTCTTCTGCCATTCAAGTCTGTTAGCTGCTGATCTCCGTTTGGCATTGTATATAAATATGCTCCCCGGCCGTTTGAAAGTTTAACTCTTTGTTTATTATTTGATTTTGCTCTCTGACTAAGGTTACCTGATTCACGTGCACTTTTATGTGCCGCCATATATCGTTCTGTATTAGGATTACTTTTTGCTATTCCAATGCCAGCATCGTCCATTGCCTTGGTTGCTGCTTTTCCTAAGGCATATGATGCGACAACACCAAGGGCGACATTTCCAGCAGATTTTGATCTTGAATTATCCACTATATATTCTGTATCATCTTCATCGTTATCATTATATTCGGAATAGTTGTTTTGCTTGTCAGCTACTGGGGGATCGTATTTTATTCTTTTGACATTCGTATAATTAGCGACACAAGAAATAATGTCATCTTCGTATGTGGCCGGTTTTTTACGCCAGTTGGGACTGTATGGGCTATATGTAAATAAAAGCATCATATTATTATGGCAAGAATATACGAAATTGTTCTTCCATAGACTATCATCGTTGTCGCCGCCGGGATAAAGATTTCGATGCATTTCCGGAAGTTCGGTCTTCAGGGCTGTCCCAATCCAGCCAAAAAAGAAAATAACCGTAGGCTTAAGAATACGGATCTCGTGTGCCAAAACGCGTGTTTGAACTGAATGTAGAAGATTTCGGTCCGTATCATCTAAACGGCTACGTCTATCCCACTTTCTACCGACTTTATCCAAGAATGTCCATGCACAGGGCCAGCCAAGACTGGCTACTCGACGTGCTCTATCCCAAAAGGGATTTTCTAAACGATCCGTTGGTGTCATTGATCTTTTGAAAATATTTAGATTGTAATTCTGGATTTTTTCTATATCGCAAGGTTTTAGACCACATTCTTTCCCATATCCGTTTTCGCCAAATGTTTCTTCGCCAACGATTAGAATTCTGTGTTTGCTTTTAAACCAATTATCGGGGATACCTACATAACATGGATTAGTATAAGAGTCTGAATTAAGCATTTTAAATCCTTTAACTTCCTGATACCATGCTTCGTAAAGTTTTTTAAGTTCTTTGTTAGCTTTTGAACGTTCAAACATATAATGTATCCCCCGTTAAAAACGAAAATAAATTATGTTGGTTCACGGAAATACTGATAATAGGCCTTATTTTTTGTGAAAAGTATGTATAGTAAACGACCTTGAGTTCTTGGATTTCTATCATAATAAGGATTTATTAAGTAATATATTAATAATACCACAAAAAGAGTTCTTATATTATTTGATAATCTTCGCTTGCTTTTTTTCCTTAATAATTCTATATAAACTGTTTTCGCTACGATTTATTTAATTGCTCAAATTAATTCAAATAGATTTTACACTAGTTAGCGTGCAAAATAATGCACATTTGATTTGATATGATTCTTATATATAAATATTCATGAACACCGGACATATATCTTCTAATTTGTAGGGATGAAATGAGGAAACATTGGTTCAGAAAATTTATTGTTTCTATGTGACTGAATTAACAAAGTTGTTATAAGAAAGGATGGTTGTTATGAAAAAAATGGATCAAATTAAAAGAATACTGGTTTTGATGTGCTGTTGTATGTTTCTTTCGGGGTGTGTTAGGAGCAAGGCAGAATGGACAATACATGCAGATGGAACTAGTGACGCTAACATTTTATTTGCAGAAAGCGGTTCACTTATAGACGATGATGATTTAAGTGGTTTTGTTCAAAAAATGGAGCAAGCCGAAAAAGAAGGCTGGACATGTGTGAGATATGAGGAAGATGGTTATGTAGGGTATACGCAGAGTATACAGGGGAAAAAACTGTCTGACTTGGCCGAAAATTTTAATGCAGGCGACAGTGATATAAGCATAGAAAAAATAGGAACCATATATACAATAGATATGAAAGTATTGGATGACGATCAACTAGATTCTCTGGAATCATATGGAAGTGCGATAAAGAGTAGCGGTGGATATATTAAATTTGTAATAACGTTGCCGCAAAAAGCAATAGAGAGTAATGCAACATCAGTATCTTCGGATGGTAAAACATATACCTGGGATTTATTAGAGATGGAGGATGATACCATTCATATTAAATTCAGTTTAATAAATCCTTTACCAATTATAATTATTCTGTGTGTACTGATATTATTGGCTATTATTGTGGTCATTGCGATTGTTGTATTTGTGGTTATGGCAAAAAAGAGAAAGAATATAGTTAAGAGCCGTGAGAATGTTGAAACATTTTCTTCAGTTCAAAACAGCAATAACTCTTCTGCAAATGATTCTACTGAAGCGTAAGAAATAAAAGAATGTAGAATAATGGTAGATAGCAAAAACGGCATCCGGGGAGTGGATGTCGTTTTTGTTGATCATACACATTTATGTTGTTTAATCTACCTTACTCCTCGCCCAAGCTAAAATCTCCGACTTCAATATTTGAATCCGTATCAATGATTATGGGGGCAGATACAATGACAGCCTGCTCATAGTCCGGCATAGGGATATCCGTGCAAACATAACCGGAAGGGGCAGTCAGATAAGGCACTCCATCCTTAAATTCTATTCTGACAACATCTGACCATACCACACTTTCAACATCCGTTTCTTTATAATCTTCTGCGTCGAGTGTTACGGAATAGTCTGTATTCTCATTTTCGTTTGTTGCAGCGAATGTCACCTGCTTTGAATCCTTATCATAAGAATAACTTACTCTTTCTTCGATCACTGCTGTAAAATAGTCACACTCGTATTTTGTGATCTTGTAATCATTTCCATCTTTCTCAACAATACAAAGTCCGTAAAGAGATATGCCGGTTCCTGTTCCCTCACATTCTGCGATGAGATATTCATCCTCACCGTCACCGTCTGCATCAGTTTTTGCGATTGAAGGACCATATACGCCCATGGCTATATCCACTGGGATTTCTTCATCTCCATCTACGATGACTGATTTCATGGTTTCATAATCCTGTAGGATATAGACTGATCCGTCTTCTGAAAGAAAGATGTCTCCTGACTGTTCATCAGTATTATCTTCTAAAGATTCCGTATCATTTTCTTCAACAGCATCATCAGTTTCCTCTGAATTTTCTTCGGAAACTGCTTCCTCTTCATTGTTCTCTGTGTTTTCTTCTGTGATTTCTTCGCTTTCTTCCAATGTTGCTTCGTTTGTCACATTATCATTGGCACAACCGACACATAAACACGAGATCATTAATCCACCTGCAATACTGCTTAAAAACTGTTTCTTTCTCATAATCTTCATCCTCTTTTCATCTGTTCCATGAATGTTCATTACACAGCGTAGCATTTTACCACATATTTCAAAAAAATTAGAAACTGTTTACAAATATAATGCCGTTTCAGATTCACAGAAACAACAAGAACTGGCAGTTGACAAATCCGGTGATGATTCTATAATCGAAAATATTTAGAACAGCCTGAAGTCCCTGCCGTCCTAAACTTTGCTGTACGGTATCAAAATATGATGCCGGTCATTTTAACCGGGAGGAAAAAACTATGAAAAAAAGAACTGTTAAACTCATCAAACTTATTGCTTTAACATCTGCCACAGCATGTTTTGCTCTTGCAGGCTGCAGTTCTGATAATGGGAATGTTGCAGAAACTGAGATAGCAGAAACTGAAACAGAAGAAGCTGAACAGACTGATGAAGCAACTGTGGAAGCAACCGAGGAACCTACACCTGAACCGACAGCTACACCCACTCCGGAGCCTGAACCTGAAACATGGTTTGAGGAACAGGGGCTGACTATTACACCGCAGGGCGAATTTGAATTACAAACCCAGTGGAATTACTGGGGCGGACCTGATTACGAAGAATCCGCCAGCAAAAAGCCGGGTGATGAAGTTACCATAACCGTAAATTCAACCGTCACGGAAACAACCGACGGAATGGAGGACGGATACAAGAAAGTAGTCGCAGAGTTTGAATATGACTGGAGTAAGTTTTTCTTTTCATACGAGCCGATCCTTTCATATGATCCCGGTCTTGGAAGCGTAAAGCCTTCCGTATGGATCAGTGCTTTTGATCGGTATACCGGTACTTCTTTCGAGCCTGGTGATGTCGATATACCTTTTGAATATGAGGGTACAACCTATGATGCAAACTGCACATTTGAATGGGGTGAAGATTATGACTATGATGAGGGCCGCCTTATAAACACCTGTACCGTTACCGTTGTCTGCCCTGTTGACTATGACGGCACCGTTTTTGATATTGGATGCGGCATAAAGTACAGTCCCGAATTAGGCGTTAATGATGACGAGCCATATTATAACATCGACTATTCAACCCCTGTAACAGTGGATGTATTTCCTTTCTTCACCGACACCGATCATCCGCATTTTTATTTCAGCAGCAGCGACAAATAAGATCCGGCCTGCTAATAACGATACCAAATACAAACGCCCGAGATGACTTTCCCAAATGAACATAAAAAGCTGCATCATTTTCGGTGCAGCTTTTTGATACGCAGATATTGTTTGATTCTATTTTAGGCCTTGCATGTATTTATCCATATCCTCAGCAATCTGTTTGGATACAGCGACAGCGGCAACGACCGTTTTGGCGCCGGTCACCACATCACCGGAAGCGAAGACGCCGGGCATGGTGGTTTCGCCGTGTTCGTTGGTTTCCAGAGTACCGCGCTGATTTTTCTTAAGCTCAACATCCTTGTGCAGATTGTCCTGCGGCACCTGTGAAATCGCGATTATGATGCTGTCAGCAGGGATAAGTTCTTCTGTTTCCGTTAATATCTTATATCCTTCTTCCCTGCTTCCTTCCATATCACAGAATACGGGACCTTCGTCCTCGATACGTATGGGAGTCTTACGGAAAACAAATCTGACGCCGTCTACTTTGGCATACTCGAATTCCGTTGTTGATGCACTTACGGAATCACCGCGGACATATACAGTGACTTCTTTTGATCCGTGGCGGATAGCGGTTCTTGCTACATCCATAGCAGCATTGCCGCCGCCGATGATCGCTACGCGGTCTCCGAGTTCATATACATCAGGACTGTTCAGGTAGTTGATAGCGTAAAAAACATTTCCAAAAGTTTCCCCGGGGATACCAAGTTTACGAGGCCTCCATGCCCCGGTTCCTACGAATACAGCTTTATAACCGTCATCCAGAAGATCCTTAATGGTGGTAGATCCGCCGAGTGCAAAGTTGGGACGGAACATGATACCCATTTCCCGCATTCTCTTGTAGTAGCGGTCAAGAATGGACTTCGGCAGACGGAACTCAGGAATGCCGTAATAAAGGATTCCGCCGATCTTTTCCCTTGTTTCAAAGACGGTGATCTTGTAGCCCTTCATGGCTAACTGGATAGCAATGGTGATCCCGGCGGGACCGGCTCCTATTACTGCGGCTTTCATGCCGTTGGGTTCCGGCACCTTGAGTTCGAGTCTCTCGAAACAGGAATCGGAAATATAGTTTTCTATGGTGGAAAAATGAACCGGGTCACCCTTTATTCCGCGCACACAGTGGCCTTCGCACTGTTTTTCATGATCACAAACCAGAGAGCAGATCATGGAAAGGGGGTTATTATCAAAAAGTATCTGTGCAGCCTGCATCATATCCCTTTCCTTAAAAAGACGGATTACCTCCGGGATATTGGTATGTATGGGGCAGCCTTCCTCGCGGCATTTGGGATTTTTGCACTGAAGGCATCTGTTGGATTCATCTATTACATGTACTGACATGGTTTGGCCTCCTTTGGACAAATGAAAATGTAAGCGCTTACATTTTCGATTATAGGAGACAAAATTTTGTTTGTCAATAGGGAGACTTTGTTGTTTGAAAGAAATAATTGTATGTGTTATATTTTAATATTATTGATTATCCCAGACGATAACAGACAAAAGCTTGTGTTGTTAACTATACGGTAAGATTATAGGGAGTGACCGGGAATGTTTGAAAGGATAAAAAATATCGCGCTTTATGGCGGAACGGACAGGGAGAGCTATAATGCGGTAAAAGGCAGGATACAGGATAATAACAGTATCATGTCTTTGGTTTTTGCATCTGTTGCATCGATACTTATAGGGATCATGCTGATGCTTTCGCATACACAGGAAGGATTTTCGGGATCAAGACCTGTATATATAGCCGGACTGATACTTTCCCTGATACAGATAATACTTTCGTTACACTCGCGTAAAGTTCCGTGGTTATCATATATATCGGTATATGTGGCTATTTCGGTATTCCTCTTATATGGTATCGCGATAGCAACGCTGACCAGACCTGAGGAGCAGACTGTGACTTTTATGGTACTGCTCATATTTGTTCCTCTTATATTCGTGGACCGGCCTGTAAACATAGCGATCAGCCTTATATTTTATATTATCCTGTTTTTGATCATGGCATACAGGAACAAGACCGGTGCAGTACTTTCGGTGGATGTTACCGATGCCCTCATTTTCGGAATGCTTTCCCTTGTATCGGAAACAGTGGTAAACAGGGCAAAGATACGAGGCTATGTTCTTGACAACAAGCTTCATATAATGAGTGAGACAGACCAGCTGACGGGCCTGAATAACAGAAACTGTTACGAGATGAAGCTCCCGGTTTATGATACTTTGTATCAGGAGAATATCTGCTGTATCTATATTGATGTCAACGGACTTCATGAGATTAATAATACAAAGGGACATAAGGCGGGGGATGAGATGCTGTGCTATATAGCGGATATGGTTCAGAAGCAGTTCGGAGTCAGGGATGCATACCGTGTAGGCGGGGATGAATATGTGGTATTTGTTATGGATACTTCCGAAGACGAGATAAAGTCAAAGCTGCAGACACTTAATGATCTGATAACAAAGCACGGATATCATGCAGCTGTCGGATACGAATACCATAAAGGAAAGAATCTGAATATAAATAAGCTGATCGTTGAAGCAGAGTCAAAAATGTATAAAGACAAGGACGAGTATTATAAGGTCAAAAACAGGAAGTCGAGATGACCGGGAATTATGTCCCGGAGGAAAGGCGGCTGAATGAGGATCCTGATAGTTGAGGATGAAATTTCATTAGCAAATATAGTGGCGGAGAGACTAAAAAAAGACCGCTATATCATAGATATATCTAACGACGGAGAGAGTGGTCTGGACAATGCCCTTACGGGGATTTATGATCTCATCATACTGGATATAATGCTTCCCAAAATTAATGGGATAGACATTCTCAAGGAAATAAGAAAAAAAGACAGGGCCGTAAAGGTGATAATGCTGACTGCAAAGGCAGAGCTGGATGACAGACTGTCAGGGTTTGAAAACGGAGCAAACGATTATGTTCCGAAGCCTTTCCATGTTGAGGAACTGGCGGCAAGGGTAAATGCACAGCTTAATATCGGAAAAGCCATGGATCAGAATCTGGAATTCGGAGATATAGTGCTGGACTACAAGCTTTCAAAACTGCGGTGTATCACAAACCGGGAAGATGTAGGAATTAATAATAAAGAATTTCAGCTGATAGAATACCTGATGACAAATGCGGACAGGATACTTTCAAGAGATATGATCTATGACCGCGTGTGGGGAATGGAGTCTGATGCATTATCAAATAATCTGGAAGCATATATGTCATTTTTACGGAAGAAACTAAAGATCATAGGCTCGAAGGTTTCGATAAAAACGATCCGCAACATGGGATACCGGCTGGAGTATGAAGAATAGCGGTATATGAAGGAATTAAAAAGAAAGACAAATCTGACTCTTATCGCAATACTGAGTATGATACTGCTTGTCGTACTGGTATTTCTTAATGTACATTCCTATAATCGCGAAAAGGAAGATATACGCAGGAGCCTGAATATTCTTGACAGCCGGATGGGACCTGTAGAGCCGGGAAAGGAATCTGTGCCGGATTCCTTTGGAAACAATCCTGATCCTGCGGGGATACCGGAGAAGCCTGCAATGGAGGGGGCGCCTGAGCAGGAAATTTATGGGACAGAACCACACCGGATGGAAAATATGATGATACTGGATCATGAACTCTATACGGTGGATATACAGGATGGAGCAATCGCAGGAATTTACAGCCTGGGAGAAACATCAGAGGATTTTGATGTAAATAAAGCTGCCGATAGAATAATTGCAAAAGAAAAGAATAATGCACTGTCTGTCGGAAATCTATATTTCGGGGGATATTCATATCAGTATCATTACATGGATTCCATAGTGATACTGAATAACGGGGATATAACGAAAAAACTTTGGGAGCTTTTCTTTGAAAGTGCTATCCTGTTTATTATTTTTGAACTGATCATAATCCTTGCATCTGTACGGATCACAAGGTGGATCACAAAACCTGCGGAAGAGGCTTTTGCCAGACAAAAGGAATTCATTGCAGATGCGTCTCATGAGCTTAAGACACCTCTTGCTGTGATAATGGCCTCTGCCGATGAGATGCAGGCAAAGGCGGATGATAAAAAATATCTTGAAAATATCAGATACGAATCCGATAGAATGAACCGGCTGATAGCGGGACTGCTTAATCTGTCCAGGCTGGAGGATGCAGAAGCAGTATCACTTCACAAGGAGGAAGATCTGTCCAGGATACTGGAAAAAAACTGCATGGCTTTTGACGGAGTTGCTTTCGAACAGGGAGTGATGATCTGCACGGATATAGAAGAGAATTTGGTCTATAAATGTAATAAAGAAGAAATAGAACAGATGGTGACAACAATCCTTGACAATGCCGTGCGTCACAGCTTCAAAGATACGCAGGTTCGTGTAAAGGCCGGACGAAATAACAGGAAAAACGCTGTATCCATACAGGTGATAAATACCGGCACTCCGATACCTGATGAAGACAGAGAGAAGATATTCGAAAGATTTTACCGTGGCGACAAAGCCAGGAGCAGAGACGAGAATCATTATGGTTTAGGTTTAGCCATTGCAAGACGTATTGCCCGTAATCATAACGGAGATATCCGTGCATACTCGGAGAATGGCGATACGATATTTGATATAGAGCTTAGATAAAAATTATGTTACATACCTAGTTATAAACTGAAACTGCGCTGCGAGGGCGGTAAACAGTAAACACTGTAATTTTAAAATTACGGTGTTTTTTTAATGCTCGTTTAAGGTTTCACATATACCATAGCCTTAACAAAACGGAAAGGATGTGAAATTTATGAGCAACTACAGGGAAGTGTTTAAAAGAAAAGAAGTCAAGTATCTGCTGGATGAAGGACAGTACGAGCAGCTTATGGCTTATCTCGAAGGAATGGCAAAGATAGACACATATGGTCTATCCCGGATAAATAATATCTACTACGATACTGAGGACTACAGGCTGATACGGACTTCCATCGAAAAAACCTTGTACAAGGAGAAGCTCAGGCTGCGTACATACGGGAACACAAATGACGATACCAATGCCTTCGTCGAGATAAAGAAAAAGTATGACGGCATCGTTTACAAAAGAAGGATTTCAGGAAAGTATAAGGATCTGTACGGATATCTTTCAGGAGATGAAGGAAGCATAGGAACATCACAGATATCAAAAGAGATAGAAGAGTTTATAAAGCTTTACGGAAATCTGATACCTGCAATGAGCATATGTTATGACAGGATCGCGATGGCGGGGATTTACGATCCTGACCTCCGGGTAACCTTTGACAGCAATATAGAGTGGAATTCAGACTGCAGTGATCTAAGACAGATAAAAAAAGGACATCAGCTCCTAAAAAAAGGACAGCGCCTTATGGAAATAAAGATAGCGGGTGCATTTCCGATAGAACTGTCAAGGATGCTTAGTGAGCTTGGGATTTTCCCGACATCATTTTCAAAATACGGAGCAGGATATAAGACAATGGTGAGAAAACGTCTGACCGTGCTTCCGGCAGCAGGCAGGGTTTCCGCAAAAAGAAAGTATTCAGGACTTCCCAAAGCAATATGCTGTTAAAGGTTGGATGTAACGAATCGAAGGGCTGATTGTTATATAAAAGATATAACAAAACGCAGGATTAATTATTACATAAAGTGTATAACGGAAAATTGGAAAGGAGAAACAGAATATGCCAGACAGTATTTTTACAACAATTCTTACAACGGGGACTTTCACGGCAAGTGAATTTGTCATAGTGACATTGACGGCATTTGTATGCGGACTGATCATTGCCGCAGCCTATATGTTCAGAAATCATTATTCAAAGAGTTTTATAGTTACACTTGTGCTTCTGCCGGCAATCGTAGAGCTGGTGATCATAATGGTAAATGGAAATATAGGCGCAGGAGTGGCCGTTGCCGGGGCATTCAGTCTGGTGCGTTTCCGTTCTGTTCCGGGGAGAGGCCAGGAGATAGCGGGTATATTTTTAGCCATGGCGGTAGGTCTGGCAGCGGGTATGGGATATATTGGAATTGCGGTGATGTTTACGGTTGTGGTTTCCGGGCTTGGTGTATTGATGAATCTGCTTCGTTTTGGCGCAGAGGATAAGGGAATACGGAGGCTGCGGATCATGATCCCGGAAAATCTGGATTATGAAGGAAGGTTTGAGGAAGTCTTTAATAAGTACCTCAGGGAATATAACTATGATGAAGTACGTACCGCAAATATGGGAAGTATGTATAAGCTGACTCTGAGTGTTATACCCAAGGAGCACATATCTACCAGAGAGTTTCTTGATGAAATGCGCACATTGAACGGAAATCTTGATATAAGCCTGGGCAGGGCAGTAGAAACGCAGGAGGCATTATGAGCATACGGAACAGCCATGGCGAACGGCACCACCGTCAGGCGTGCTAGCGGTGTGAGGAAGTCAGTAGTATGTAACAAGCAGGGATTTTAATAAAAAATGATAAGACAGGAGGAAAGGGATATGAAGAAAAAAGTCATCATGGCCATCATAGGAGCAGCGTTTTTAATGGCAGCATGCGGGAAGACAGATACCGGGGATGTGGTACTGTCAGAAAGCGAGGAATATGTATTAACTTCGCTAGAGGGTGAAAACAGTGATATCGGATCTGAGATTTTTGAAGAGATAGACAGCGATGACATTTTCACCGACAGGGATAATGAGCAGTCTGCTGATCTGACGGACGCTTCATATATTAGTGTTAAGGATGGAAGTGATGTAACAATTACCGAAGAAGGGGTATATGTGCTGAGCGGTTCGGCGGAGGATACGACGGTATATGTAGAGGCTGACAGCAGTGCAAAAGTTCAGCTTGTGCTGGATGGTCTGGTGATCAACAATTCGGACAGGCCGTGCATTTATATAAAGAGTGCAGACAAGGTATTTGTTACGACTGTTTCCGATGATAATGTCCTGACAGTAAGCGGGGGCTTTACCACAGACGGGGAAACCAATACTGACGCGGTGATCTTTTCAAAAGATGATCTGGTACTGAACGGTACGGGCAGCCTTACGGTCACATCTTCAGATAATGGAATTGCCGGTAAGGATGGAGTAAGGATCACTGGTGGGAGTCTGATGATATCCTGCGAAGGAAGTGCAATAGAAGCACATAATGCAATCGAAATCGCAGACGGAGTAATTGACATCAGTAATTGTAATGACGGATTGCATGCCGAAGACAGCGATGATGATACTGCGGGATATATTTATATCAGTGGCGGCAGTATCAGTATAAATGCATCAGACGATGCTCTGCATGCAACTACTATCGTAAAGATAGATGATGGTACTTTTGATCTGACTGCTGCTGAGGCTATAGAAGGAACGGCAATACAGATAAACGGAGGCGAAATAAATATAAGCGCAACGGATGACGGCATTAATGCTGCAAGTAAATCATCAGCATACGAACCTCTTTTCGAGCTTAACGACGGAAATGTTACCATAGCTATGGGGGCAGGTGATACGGACGGTGTAGATTCAAACGGAGACATAATCATTAATGGCGGGACGATAAGCGTTACAGGACAGTCTGCATTTGATTATGACGGCAGTGCGGAATATAACGGCGGAACTATAATCGTGAATGGTGAAGAGACTGATACCATTACAAACCAGTTTATGGGTGGACCGGGTATGGAAGGCGGACACGGTAACAGATTCCCAAATGATGGCACAAGACCGGAAGGTACGGGAACGGAAGGAACAAAGCCGTCTGCAGACGGAGAAATGCCTGAGGGCAGGGAGCCTGCGGCGAATGGCGAAATGCCCGAAGGCATGGAGCTGCCTGCGAATGGAGAGATGCCCGAAAGTATGGAGCCGCCTGCAAATGGAGAGAGGCCGGAAGGGTTTGAACCGCCTGCAAACGGAAATCGACCTGAGGGTTTTGAGCCGCCGGCGAACGGAGAAAGGCCTGAAGGGCAATAAAATATTCTTGACAAGAGAAAGAAAACGGCTATAATGAAAATGTAAGCGTTTACATTGGCTTAAAATAAGGCTTTTTTGTAAATGCGTCATGTAAGAACATAATATTAGACTGCGGAGATCCGGGCGGATTTCCGCCCATAAAGAAAGATAAGAAAGGGGTAACAAAATGGATCTGAAGTTGCGTGACAGCAAAGAGTGTAAATATGATGCGGTATCGCTTGGAGAGATAATGCTGCGTCTTGATCCGGGCGAGGGAAGGATCCGCACGGCAAGAGAGTTTAAGGCATGGGAAGGCGGCGGAGAATACAATGTCATCCGCGGACTTCACAAATGCTTTGGCCTGAATACAGCAGTCATCACTTCTTTTGCTGATAATGAAGTCGGCAGACTGATGAAAGATCTGATCGAGCAGGGCGGCGTTGACACTTCACTTATTTATTGGAAGAAGACGGACGGTATCGGCCGTATCTGCAGAAACGGACTGAATTTTACCGAGAGAGGCTACGGAATCCGCGGTGCAGTAGGCTGCTCTGACCGTGCTAATACTGCAATCTCACAGGCAACGCCTTCAGATTTTGATTTTGACTATATATTCGGAGAGCTTGGAGTTCGCTGGCTTCATACAGGTGGTATCTATGCCGCACTTTCCGAGCAGGCATGCGAGACTGTTATTGCCGCATGCAAGGCTGCAAAGAAATACGGCACCATTGTTTCCTATGACTTAAATTATCGTCCTTCCATGTGGAGCGCTATCGGTGGACTTGAGAAGGCTCAGGAAGTAAACAAGGAAGTGGCAAAGTATGTTGATGTAATGATAGGCAACGAGGAAGACTTTACAGCATGCCTCGGATTCCAGATAGAAGGAAATGATGCAAACTTAAAGGAACTGAATCTTGACGGCTACAAGAAGATGATCGGTGAGGCTGCAAAGACATATCCTAATTTCAAGGCTGTTGCTACCACACTCCGTACCGTAAAGACAGCTACCGTCAACGACTGGAAGGCTATCTGCTGGGCAGACGGTGAGATTTATATGTCAAAGGAGTACAACGGACTTGAGATCCTCGACCGTGTAGGCGGCGGCGACTCTTTTGCTTCCGGACTTGTTTACGGACTGATGACGACACAGGATGCAGAGAAGGCTGTAAATTACGGTGCAGCACATGGCGCACTTGCAATGACCACACCCGGAGATACCTCCATGGCCAGCAAGGAAGAAGTAGAAGCCATTATGGGCGGAGCCGGAGCCAGAGTTAAGAGATAACTAATTAAGATATTGGGCATCTGTGCAGACAGCGTGCCCATTTCCAATATTCGACACTCTCCACTTCATACAGATGCGCCCGACGGTGCGAAACGAGCCATAGCATTTTCGCAAGTATTGCCGGTTGAAGGGCATTACCGTCGGTGCGGCATCGGTGAGAAGAGATTGTGCAGATGAGAGAATCATTGATTTTTAATAAAAATGAGAAAGTGAAAAATGAAAGGAGCAGAAATGAGCGCAAAAACAGATGCGGTATTTCAGAAGTTCAGTGAGATTGGGATCATTCCCGTTGTAGTATTAAATGATGTAAAGGATGCGGAGCCTCTGGGTAAAGCTCTTATGGAAGGGGGACTTCCCGCTGCAGAGGTGACATTCCGTACAGAGGCTGCAGAGGAATCTATCCGTATAATGGCAGAGAAGTTCCCGGATATGCTCGTAGGAGCAGGAACGGTGCTTACTATTGAGCAGGTTGACCGTGCCGTAGCAGCAGGTGCCAAGTTTATCGTAGCTCCCGGTCTCGATGAGGAGATCGTAAAGTATTGCCTTGAAAAGGATATCCCCGTTTGTCCCGGAACCCAGACTGCAAGCGAGATGATGCGTGCAATAAAGCTCGGTCTTACTCATGTTAAGTTTTTCCCTGCTGAAAATGCAGGCGGACTTAAAATGATCAAGGCAGTGGGTGCAGCACTTACAGCACTTAAGTTTATGCCTACCGGCGGAATCAGTGCATCTAATGTTACGGAATATCTTCAGTCCGACAAGATCTTTTGCTGTGGAGGATCATGGATGGTAAAGGGAGATATGATCAAGGCAGGAGATTTTGATGCCATAAAGGCAAAGGTTGCAGAGGCTGCACAGATTGTTAAGGATGTGCGCGGATAATATAAAAGCGATTTTTATAAACAGCTGTTCAAAATGCCTGCAATTACGGTGATTTTGAGCAGGACAAGATAGGAAAATCAGAACCGATAAGGAATTAAAGAGAGGAAAATGTCATGGATATTCAGAGTTTATTTTCACTTGAAGGAAAAAATGCGGTAGTTACCGGTGCAAACACTGGTCTTGGCCAGGGCGTAAGCGTGGGGCTTGCGGCAGCAGGTGCTCATGTATATGGCGTAGCAAGAAGGAGCTGCGAAGAAACCGCAGCAAAGATTAAGGAAAACGGCGGTGAATTTACCGAGGTGATAGTTGATCTTTCAGCAGAGGATGCTATTGCACAGATTCTTGCAAAGACAGAGAGTGCAGGCAGGATCGATATCCTGGTAAATAATGCCGGTATCATCAGGCGTAATGATGCAGCAGATGTTACGGAAGAGGACTGGGATGCAGTTATCAACCTTAACGAGCGTATGGTATTTTTCTTAAGCCAGACTTTTGCAAAGACCTGGATCGCTGATGGTAAGGGTGGAAAGATTATAAATATTGCTTCCATGCTCAGCTATCAGGGCGGAATCCGTGTGCCTGCTTATACAGCAAGCAAGAGCGCAGTACTTGGTATGACACGTGCGCTCGCAAATGAGTGGGCAAAGCATAATATCAATGTAAATGCCATTGCTCCCGGCTATATGGCTACCAATAATACAGCACAGCTTCGCGATGACGAAAACAGAAGCGCGGAAATCCTTGGACGTATTCCGGCAGGACGCTGGGGTACTCCGGAAGATATGGCGGGAGCAGCAATCTTCTTAGCTTCCGAGGCATCTTCTTATATGAACGGATTTACCATTGCTGTTGATGGCGGATGGCTTGCAAGATAATAGATTTCTGAAGAACACAGGTTTTTGTCAGAATATATACTGAGGACTGTATATGGTTAATGCATGGATATCAGATAATGATGACGGCACATATACCAATCCGGTTTTATATGCGGATTATTCAGACCCCGATGCGATACGCGTCGGGGCTGATTATTATATGACGGCATCGAGCTTTAGCAATACACCGGGACTTCCCATTCTGCACTCTTGTGATCTGGTGAACTGGGAGCTTATCGGTTATGCGCTGAAAAAGCTGCCTGACAGCCGCTATGACAGGGCTGTTCATGGATGTGGAGTGTGGGCTCCTGCGATAAGATATCACGACGGAAAATACTTTATATGTTTCCCTATGCCGGACGAAGGGATATATATGTGCACGGCAAAAGATCCGTATGGCGAATGGTCTGATCCCGTAAGGATATATGAGGGAGCGGGCAGGATCGATCCATGTCCTTTCTGGGATGAAGACGGCAGGGCATATCTGGTAAGCGGTGTTGCAAAGAGCCGGATAGGATACAAAAGCGTGCTTCATATACAGGAGATGCGTCCTGATGGAATGGCACTTATCGGTGATCCGGTCGTGGTCTTTGACGGGAATGAAAATGACCAGACCACGATAGAGGGTCCCAAGCTTTATAAAAGGAATGGCTGGTATTATATTTTTGCACCCGCAGGCGGTGTAAAGACCGGCTGGCAGACGGTGCTCCGCTCAAGGAATATATTTGGCCCTTATGAATACCGTGTCGTGATGCGGCAGGGCGAGTCTGATATAAACGGACCTCACCAGGGTGCATGGGTTGATACCGCTTCGGGCGAGGACTGGTTCATACATTTCCAGGATGTCTATGCTGCCGGACGTATCGTTCATCTGCAGCCTATGGAATGGCGTGATGACTGGCCTGTGATCGGTGTTGCAAAGACCGGAAATGACTATGGGGAACCGGTAAGGAGATACCGGATGCCAAATGTCGGCAGGGATGGCAAGGCTTCTGAGCTTTCCGGTGGAGTATCCGGAGTGGATGGGCTTCAGGCGGTGACTCCTAAGGAGACTGCTGAATCGGGTGCGGTCCAAACGGGGGCAACCAGCGACAAAGTCAGAGCAGATGTGTCCCAAACGGAGGCAATCAATGAGGGTGAAAGACCGGAAGCTGTAAATCGCGGATCCGCTGGCTGCTATAATGGTCGTATAGGCACCCCGGATCTCAGATGGCAGTGGAATGCAAACGGGAAAAAGGAATGGTATGACACAGATGGTCAGGGTTTTATCCTGCACGCAGTAAAAAAGGACGGAGCTTATGGAGATATTCCGAATCTCCTCCTGCAGAAATGGCAGGCACCTGAATTCACCGATATAATGGAACTGGATATTTCGAATCTGCAGAATGGAGATGAAGCCGGCGTTATCTCTATGGGAATGGAGTATGGCCTGATCTCCTTTTTACGGGAGGTTGATGGAGTAAAGGTGGTTCGTGTGCTGGGAAAACAGCATTTCGGAAAGATACTTGCGGAAAAAATAAGTGAGTACAGTGCAGAACTGCAAAACCTGCCGGCAGAAGTTGAACGCGTGTTTGTAAAATATGTTGTAGAGCGTACCGGCATAAGGGACTTAAGCCCTACGGAGAAAAATTTCCCGGAAGAAACCGTAAGCATGTATTATTCATCGGACGGAGCAGAATATAAAAAAGCTTTTGAAATGAAAGCAGTCCCGGGACGGTGGGTAGGAGTAAAATATGGAGTATTCTGCGTGGCTGCCGGTGAAAATTCGACAGGCTCCATGAAAGTGCGGTGCATATGATCTGAGGCATCGGATCCTCTGCCGGATCATGTTTTGCAGTAAACTTTATTTATCACCAAATCATAGCTATATTGATATGTTTTGGTGATTTTTTGATTATGACGGAGAATTTCCATATGTAGTCCGGGGGAAGAAACAAATCATTAGATGTATGATATAAATAAAAATGCCGGTGTGCAAAGACCGGCATTTAAAATAGGGGGAGGATACAAGCGACTATTATTTACAATCAATGTAAGCGCTTACATTCATTATAATATCATAGGGGCCTATGATTGTTAAGTGTTAAAATCGTCAAAAAATCATGTCATATTTACGACAATCTGCACAAAATCCGACAAATATAGTGATTTTGCGGCGGTATTAGTCAATTTTAATATAAAAAAAGGTGTGCTTTCAGCATAATTAAGTATTTCCTTTATAGAAAAATACAGTAAAATAATCTTGTAAAATCAAAATGTATGCGCTTACATGTAAGAATTCCGTAAGCGTGCTGCTGGTCATTAAATATCGCCTGCATATGTGCAAAATAAACGGAAACGTACAAGGCACAAGAATGTGGCGGTAACAAAATGCAAAGTCTGATCGTATTATGTGCCCCGGATCATGTACATTTAGCGCTGTTCTGAACGCTCAACAGCTGACTCCATTAGTATTGCTGAAAAGAATTGAAAAAATAAAAAGAAGAGGTTTGATCTGATATGAATAAAGATGCAGTTAATATTTATGATATTGCCAGGATGTCCGGTGTATCCATAGCTACCGTTTCCCGTGTAATGAACGGATCCGAGAAGGTGTCTGAGAAGACACGGAAAAAGGTAATGGATGTTATCGGCAAGGTGGGATATACGCCTAACGTCTTTGCCCAGGGTCTTGGTCTTAATACCATGCATACTGTCGGGATACTTGTTCCGACTATAGCTGACCAGTATATGTCCAGTGCGGTAGCATACCTGGAGACAGAGCTGATCAAGCACGGCTATGACTGCATACTTGGCAACAGCGGTTTTGATATGGAGGGTAAACAGAAAAAAACGGAAATGCTGTTATCAAAGCATATCGACAGTCTGATACTTGTAGGTTCCACTTATGCCGGTGACGGAAGCGATACCAATGCCACGGAGTATATCCGGGCAGCGGCAAAACGTGTACCTGTATTTATCATCAACGGTAATGTTAACGGAGAAAATATCTACGCTTCCGTATGCGAGGATGAAAAGGCTGTTTACGAAGCGGCTACCTCCATGTTAAGGCGTGGAAGGAAGAATATAGTATTTCTTACAGATTCCCATTCATATAGCGCGAATAAAAAGAAAAACGGCTATGAGCGTGCCATGAAGAGTGTTGGAAAAGCTGCCAAAGAAGCAAAAGACGGAATAATCTATGTTGAGAATCATATTCACAGAGTCCGGGATCAGCTGCTTGCAATGGAAAATCTTAAATGTGACGGTATCATAGCATCAAATGATATGATAGCGATCGGTGCGGTTAAATATGCTCTTGCAAAGGGGATGGATATACCTGAGGATATTGAGATAATCGGATACAATAATTCTACTCTTGCGATTTCCTGTGCTCCTGAAGTGACAAGTATAGACAATCACACCGAAGAGATCTGCAAGGATACCGTAGACAGGATCATGAAGATACTGGACGGGGGCGAAGAAAAACTTTCCCACAAGATATCCGTACCCTGTACGCTGATTGCCAGAGAGACCACGATGTAAGTATTAGTTTCGACTGATCTCAAAGTTTCAAAGTGGCAATTTAGAGACGGGATTTAAAGATTTTTGCAGGTTTTTTCACAGTCAAAAAAGGTCTTTTAAAAAAACTCGGTGATTTTTGAAAATAGTTATTGACAGAATCAAAAAATATAGGTATAACAATAATGTAAGCGCTTACAGAAAGCGTTATGAAAACATTTTATACGGAGGTGTTTTAATACGATGAAAGAATTTATGGATAAGGACTTTATGCTATATAACGATACAGCTAAGCATCTGTTTCACGATTACGCAGAGTCACTTCCTATAATCGATTATCACTGTCACATCTCACCGCAGGAGATATATGAGGACAGACGTTATGACAATATTGCACAGATATGGCTGGGGGGGAAGAATCCCGATGGCAGCTATTTCGGTGATCACTATAAATGGCGCGTAATGAGATCGAACGGCGTTCCTGAGGACAAGATCACAGGTGACGCAGAACCTTTTGAAAAGTTTCTTGAGTTTGCCAAGGCTCTTGAAATGGCAATCGGCAATCCCATGTACCACTGGTCAAACCTGGAATTAAAGAAGTATTTCGGTATCACCGAGCCTTTAACAGAAGATAATGCAAAGGAAATCTGGGACAAGACTTCCGATATGTTAAAGAATGATCCCGAACTTTCCGTTCGCGGGATCATCCGCAAGTCCAATGTAAAGTTTGTCGGAACCACCGATGATCCCGTTGATTCCCTTGAATGGCATGAAAAGCTTGCAAAAGAGGATCTTGGCTTTACTGTATGCCCTTCATACCGTCCTGATAAGGCAATCAATATTACTAAGGACGGATTCAGGGAATATATTGAGAAGCTTGCAAAAAGCGTTGGAAAGGAAAGTCTTGATACAGCACAGGATGTCTGCGATGCACTTAATGAAAGACTGGATTTCTTTGTAAAGCACGGCTGCAAGGCTTCTGACCACGGCATAGACTACGTGATGTTCAGAAAGGGAAGCGATGCTGAAGCGGATGCGGCATTCCAAAAGGTAATGCGTGGCGAGAGTATCACTACAGAAGAGGCTGAGATATATCAGACCAAAGTGCTCTTGAGTCTTGCAAGAAAGTATCACAAAGAAAATGTTGTAATGGAGATTCACTACTCCTGCACAAGAAATGTAAATGAGAGGATGTTCAAGATCGAGGGACCGGATACCGGCTTCGACATGATAGCAAAGAGCAGCTGCTATAACGAGCTGGCAGAGCTTTTCTCGGAACTGGATGCAACAAACGAGCTTCCGAAGACTATCGTATTCTCTCTCGATCATAATGATTTCAACCAGATAACCACCTGCCTTGGACCTTTCCAGTCTGATGAGGTGCCCGGAAAGATGCAGCTTGGTGCAGCATGGTGGTTCCTTGATACCCGCGATGGTATGGAAGAGCAGATGCGCTCCCTCGGAAATCTGGGACTTCTCGGAAACTTCGTAGGTATGCTTACAGATTCACGTTCATTCCTTTCATACACGAGGCATGACTATTTCAGAAGGATTGCCTGCAACCTTATAGGAAAGTGGGTAGAGGATGGCGAGTACCCGAACAACGAGAAATCGCTTAAGAAAATAATTGAAGGTATATCCTACTACAACGCAGAGAGGTATTTCTGCATATAAAAAGTTTATTACTTCCCAATCCCAAATAGCCGGCAGCCACAGCATGTATGGAGAAGGAACCGTGCATGCTGCGGATTGCAGGCACAGATATTTGAGGGAGGTAGAAATATTATTCAGGACAGTCAGAGCGGCTTGCTGCTCAGGTTGCAAAAAATAAACAGGTAAGTGAAAAAAAGACAGGTTCTGAACGGTTACACAAACAGCAAAATAACAAGTGTCAGGTAAATTAAGAACAGGAGAATTATCATGGCAAAACTCAATTATGAAGTATTGGAAAAATCAGGTTACGACGGATACATTTTAAAGGAAGCACCGGTAAAAATGCTGCAGTTCGGAGAGGGAAATTTCCTCCGTGCATTTGTTGATTACTTTTTTGATATGTCAAATGAAAAGGCAGGCTGGAACGGAAAGGTTGCACTTCTTCAGCCTATCGCACAGGGACTTTCTGATCTGATCAATGAGCAGGAAGGTCTTTATACTTTGTATCTTCGTGGCTCCGAGAAGGGTGAGAAGGTTGACCGCAAGCGTGTGATCTCAGTAGTAGATAAGTGCTACAGCCCTGTTAAGGACTGGGATGCTGTAAAAGAGATCGCTAAGAGTGCAGATCTTGAGTATGTTTCCAGCAATACAACAGAAGCCGGAATAGTTTACGATCCCGAGTCAAAACCCGACCAGGTACCTCCCACATCATTCCCTGCAAAGCTTGCAGTGCTTCTTCATGAGCGTTTCCTCGCAGGCGGCAAGGGACTTGTGATCCTTTCCTGCGAACTAATTGATAATAATGGTAAAGAATTACAGAAGATCATCCTTAAGCACATCGATGATTGGGGATGGGGCGAGGACTTCAAGAAATGGATAAATGAGGACTGCCTCTTCTGTTCTACACTTGTAGACCGTATTGTTCCCGGACGTATCCGTGATCCCAAGGAAGTAGAAGAGCTTGAGAAGATCAATGGTTATGAAGATCCTCTTCTGGATGTAGGCGAAGTATTTGGCGTATGGTACATTGAAGGTCCCGAATGGCTTGCTGAAAAGCTTCCTTTCAAGAAGGCAGGTGTCAATGTTCATGTAGTACCCGATGTTACTCCTTACAAAAAGCGTAAGGTTCGCATCTTAAATGGTGCTCACACAGGATTCGTACTGGGTGCTTATCTTTCCGGACAGGATATCGTGCGTGACTGTATGCACAACGAAACCATCAAGGGCTTCATGAACAAGATGCTCTTTGATGAGGTTATCCCTGTACTGCCTCTGGACAAGCAGGACTGCGATGATTTTGCGGCAGCAGTAACTGACCGTTTCAACAATCCTTTTGTCAATCACGAACTGATGAGCATTTCCCTTAACTCAACATCCAAGTGGAAAGCACGTAACATGCCGTCGTTCCTTGAGTATATCGAGAAGTTCGGCAAGCTTCCCGCAGCTCTTACCATGAGCCTTGCTGCATATATCGCTTTCTACTCAACAGGAATCAAGGAGCGTGCAGAGGATGGACTTGTATGTGTTCGTCCTAAGGGAAATGAGTATAAAGTACAGGATGATGCATGGGTACTGGATTTCTACTATGAGCACAAGGATGCCGATGACGAGACACTGGTTAAGGACGTGCTTACAAATGAGAAGATGTGGGATCAGGATCTCACAAAGATCGACGGCCTGTATGATACAGTTCTTGCAGACCTTAAGCTGATCCGTACAGAAGGCGCTGAAGCAGCATACAAGAGTGTACTGTAATGAAGATGCCGGCACTAAGAATGTGTCCTGTAAAACGTACTGAATAGTAAGCGTTTCATAAGTACGAAACATAATAAACAGGATAGTTGTAAGCTATTTTTTGAGAGTTAATCATAATATATAAAGAAAGGCTTGATATATGCAGCTGATCAAAATACATCCGTCAGATAATGTGGCCGTTGCACTTGAAGATATTCCTAAAGGTGCAGAAGTAACGGTAGATGGTAAGAAAATCCTTGCAAATGAAGAAATCCGCCGGGGGCACAAGATTGCACTTACGGCCATTGCAAGCGGTGAGAATGTTGTTAAGTACGGCAATACCATTGCTTCGGCTACAGCCGATATTGCAGAGGGTGACTGGGTTCATACTCACAACGTAAAGACTACGCTTAAAGAAGGCGGTGAGTACGTATATGATCACAAGACATACGATCTTCCCGATACAGCCAAGAGGACATTCCTGGGCTTTAGAAGAAAAGACGGAAGAGCTGCTATCAGAAATGAAATCTGGATCATTCCGATAGTGGGCTGTGTTAACGGCATAGCAAAGCAGATCGTAGAGCAGACTCAGGATCTGGTAAGCGGAAGTGTTGAAGGTATATATACATTCCCTCATCCCTTTGGTTGTTCACAGCTTGGCGGAGATCTCGATCAGACCAAGAGACTGCTTGCAGCGCTGGTAAGACATCCAAATGCGGCAGGAGTGCTCTGTCTGGAGCTTGGATGTGAAAATCTGACTCATGAGATATTCCTTAAAGAACTGGGTGAGTATGATCCGGAACGCGTAAAATTCCTGCGTTGCCAGGATGTAAGTGATGATGTTGGAGAAGGCGTAAAGATCATAAAAGAGCTTGCTGCTTATGCTTCTTCGTTTAAAAGAGAAGAGATTCCCGCAAGCGAGCTGGTGATAGGAATGAAGTGCGGCGGCAGTGACGGACTCTCCGGTATTACTGCCAATCCGACTGTAGGGCGTTTTTCCGACAGACTGATCTCACTGGGAGGATCTACAGTACTGACGGAAGTGCCTGAAATGTTCGGCGCAGAGAATATTCTTTTCTCCCGCTGTGAAAATGAAAAGGTATTCGAAAAAGCAGTAGGTATGGTCAATGACTTCAAGGATTATTTCGTAAGTCACGGCCAAGTAGTATACGAGAATCCGAGCCCGGGAAATAAAGAGGGCGGTATTACCACGCTGGAAGATAAGTCCTGCGGATGCGTACAGAAGGGTGGAAGTGCCCAGATCGTAGATGTGCTTAAGTACGCAGAGCCTGTGACCAAGAAAGGTCTGAACGTATTAAGCGGTCCCGGTAATGATCTTGTATCGGCAACAGATCTTACTGCAGCCGGCGCCCATATGATACTTTTTACAACAGGTCGCGGTACACCTTTCGGAGCACCGGCACCTACGGTAAAGATCTCTACTAATACGGCTCTTTACGAGAAGAAGTCTTCGTGGATAGACTTTAATGCGGGAACAGTTGCAGAAGGTGAGGATCTGGATGATGCCGGTGAGAGACTGCTTGATTTCGTGATGGAGATCGCAAGCGGAAAGCAGACAAAGACGGAAGAACAGGGCATTCGGGAGATTTCGATCTTTAAGGACGGAGTAGTCCTGTAAGTACGGCTGAATAAGTGTTTTGTATTGATTAACATATACTGAGAAAAACAAAAAATCAGGAGGAATATATGATGTTTGGTTTTGGAGCAATGATACAGAAATTAAAAGAGAATCCCAAGAAGATCGTACTTACGGAGGGTGAAGATCCTCGTATACTTGAGGCGGCATCACGTCTTCTTGCGAGCAGCTTCCTTACACCTATTCTTTTGGGTGATGAGAAAGTGGTAGCAGATGCTGCGGAAGAGGCAGGCTTCAATATCCGCGGTGCACATATCATCAATCCTCTTACATATGAAAATAAGGAAGAAGTTATAAAGGAATTCTACGAGATCCGTAAGGAAAAAGGCATGACTATGGAAAAGGCAGCCAAGCTTATGGAGCAGCGTAACTATTTCGGTACCATGCTTGTAAAGATGGGCATTGCAGACTGCCTGCTTGGCGGTGCTACATACTCAACTGCAGATACTGTTCGTCCTGCACTTCAGATCATAAAGACAAAGCCTCGCAATTCCATTGTAAGCTCCTGCTTCATTCTGGTACGTCCCAGTGCAACCGGTGAAAACGAAGTGCTTGCTATGGCTGACTGCGCTATAAATATTCAGCCTTCAGAAGATGAGCTGGTTGAGATCTGTGGTGAGACCATCAACTGTGCAAGGATATTCGGCATTGATCCCAAGGTTGCATTCCTGAGCTATTCAAGCCTGGGTTCCGGCAAGGGAGACTCTGTTGACAAGATGCGCAATGCAGCAGCAAAGGCAAAAGAGGAATTCCCTGATGTTCCCATCGACGGTGAGCTTCAGTTTGATGCAGCTGTTTCACCCCGTGTTGCAAGACAGAAAGCTCCTGATTCAAAGGTTGCAGGATATGCAAATACATTTATTTTCCCAGATATCAATGCCGGAAACCTTGGTTACAAGATAGCACAGCGTATGGGTAATTTCGAAGCATACGGACCTATCCTGCTGGGCTTAAATGCACAGGTTAATGACCTTTCACGCGGCTGCAACGCCCTGGAAGTTTATTCAATGGCAATAATCACAGCTGCGCTGACCTGATATACTGTTACAGTAACAGTATATCTAGTACTTTGATTACATTTTATGAACAATAACTGCATCAGGATGACACACGGATCGATTATATGATCCAGTGACTGATCCAGTGACTGACGGATGGCTGAAGATAAAACATGAAAGGGGTAAGAAAATGGAATTAAGAACCGCAGCATCACCCAGGGATGTGAAACATTACGATACAAAGAGGCTTCGTGAGGAATTCCTTATAGAGAAGGTTTTTCATGAGGACGAGATTTATCTTGTTTACAGTCATATAGACCGTATTATCACAGGCTCGGCGATGCCTGTGGGAAAGGTATTAAAGCTTGAAGCCGGCGATGAGCTTCGTGCATCATATTTCCTTGAGAGAAGGGAAATGGGAGTTATCAATATAGGCGGTGCGGGTGTTATCACCATTGACGGTAAAAAATATGAGGTAGAGAGCCGAAACGGCATGTATATCGGTATGGGTGCAAAGGATATCACTTTTGAAAGCATTGACTCATCCGCACCTGCAAAGTTCTATATCAATTCCGCACCTGCTCATACCACTTATCCTACAGTGCTCATTAAGCGTGAAGGTGTAGCGGGTGAGGGCGAAGTAGTAATAAAGGATGAAAACAAGAAACACCTGGGTACAGTGGAGGATGCCAACAGGCGTACCATAAATAAGTACATTCTTCCGGGACAGGTAGAGAGCTGCCAGCTGGAGATGGGAATGACCTGTCTTGAACCCGGAAGCGTTTGGAACACAATGCCTTGTCACACACATGACAGACGCATGGAAGTATACCTTTACTTTGATCTTCCGGAGGATGCTTTCGTAATGCACTATATGGGCGAGCCTCAGGAGACACGTCATATCGTTATGAGAAATGAGCAGGCTGTAATATCACCCAGCTGGTCCATACATTCCGGAGCAGGTTCCAGAAATTATACCTTCATCTGGGGCATGGTCGGAGAAAACCAGGACTTTGATGATATGGATGATGTGAGGAATCAGGATCTGTTATAAATTCTGAGCAGTTACCATTGATGCCGCAAAGCGGCGGAAGGAGAGAAAATGAAAATTGCACTTATAAATGAAAATTCGCAGGCTGCAAAAAACGGTATCATATACAATGCCCTTAAAAAAGTAGCGGATGAAAAGGGATACGATGTTGATAATTACGGAATGTACAGTGCTGATGATAAAGCACAGCTCACCTATGTACAGAATGGTATCCTGGCAGCGATTCTGCTCAATTCCGGCGCGGCTGATTTTGTTGTTACCGGATGCGGCACAGGCGAAGGTGCTATGCTTGCGCTTAATTCTTTTCCGGGAGTTATTTGCGGACATGTGACAAATCCTCTTGATGCATATACATTTGCACAGATCAATGACGGCAATGCAATTGCCATTCCTTTTGCCCTCGGTTTCGGATGGGGCGGAGATCTTAATCTGGAATATATTTTTGAAAAGCTTTTTTCCGAACCCTTTGGCGGTGGATATCCCAAGGAGAGGGTAGTGCCTGAACAGCGTAATAAGAAGATCCTTGACGGCGTAAGGGAGCAGGCATTCAAGCCTCTTGATGAGATCCTGAAAAGCCTTGACAGGGAGCTTGTGAAAGGTGCGATCGCAGGCGAGAATTTTAATGAGCTTTTCTCTGCGTCCGCAAAGGATGAGAAGCTTATCGCACTGGTAAAGGAACTCAAGTCCTGATCACAGCAAAGGAGAAATATTAAGATGAACATTTTGGTTATAAACTGTGGCAGCTCATCTTTGAAGTATCAGCTCATTAATTCCGATAATGAGTCCGTACTGGCAAAGGGACTTGCCGAGCGTATAGGAATCGACGGAAGCTTGCTTACACATACGCCTGCAGGAAAGGACAAAGTAAAGCTTGAAGTACCCATGCCTGACCATAAGGAGGCGGTTCGTCTCGTGATCGAGGCACTGCTGGATGCTGAGCACGGCGTTATAGGTTCACTGTCCGAAATCGGAGCTGTGGGACACAGAGTAGTGCATGGTGGGGAAAAATTCAATAGGGCAGTTGTCATAGATGACAGCGTGATAAAGGACATCGAGGAGCTGAGTGCACTGGCACCGCTGCACAATCCTGCAAACCTTATCGGTATACATGCCTGTGCTGAAAATATGCCGGGCGTTAAGCAGGTGGCAGTATTTGATACGGCATTTCATCAGACAATGCCGGAGAAGGCATATATGTATGGTATTCCTTACGAGTACTATGAGAAGTACAAGATCCGTCGTTATGGTTTCCACGGTACAAGCCATGATTATGTTTCTGCCCGTGCTGCTGAGATCCTTGGAAAGAAAAGGGAAGATCTGAAGATCATAGTATGTCACCTGGGAAATGGAGCCAGCGTTTCAGCAGTAAAGAATGGAAAATGTATCGATACCTCAATGGGACTGACTCCTTTGGAAGGTCTTATTATGGGAACCCGTTCCGGTGATCTTGATCCTGCTATTCTTGATTTCCTCTGTGAAAAGGAGGGGCTGTCTTCATCGGAGATGAATACGGTGCTTAATAAAAAGTCAGGTGTACTGGGACTTTCCGGCGGACTTTCCAGTGATTTCCGTGATCTTGATGATGCTGCGGAAAAGGGGAACAAGCTTGCAAAACTTGCATTAAGTGCATATTGCTACCGTGTAGCTAAGTATATCGGTTCATATGCAATAGCAATGCAGGGGGTGGATGTGATCGCATTTACTGCAGGTATCGGAGAGAACAGTGCCGGTGTACGCGCAGATGTATGTTCATATTTAGGATTCCTTGGAGCTGTGGTTAATGAGGAAGCTAATAAGGTGCGCGGTGAAGAAAAAGTGATCACAGAGCCTGAGAGCAAAGTGACAGTGATGGTTGTTCCTACAAATGAAGAACTGTCTATTGCAAGACAGACATTGGCACTGTTATAAGAAGAATATAACAAGACTATTGCTAATATTTTTTCAGGATAATTGCAATAATGTGAAAACCGCAGACTATAAACTAAAAAGTCTGCGGTTTTATATATGCTGAGTCAAAAGTATAACAAACGACAATTTTGACAGCTTCAAGAGGTGCATTTCAATACAAAATCTCAAAATCTGTGCCTATTCACATAGAGTGGATCATTGATTAAGGACTGCTCAACTAAAAGTAAGAACGATCCTGAACAGTAAGAAGTTTTGTAACGGAAGGAGTAAACATGCAGACAATACTGGAAGAATCGGATATAGTTGTTGAGGGAGAATATTACACCGGTGATATCGGTGCATATGCAACGCATCCCGATGGTCGACCATACGGAACATTTCGCACACCGACATTAAGAGTGTACGGCGACCGTGCTGTCTTCAAAAACTGCACTTTTGAAAATACTGCAGGTCCCGGTAAGCAGGTGGGGCAGGCGATTGCTCTTTATCTGGATGGTGATGATATTTCATTGGAGGATTGTGTATTAAAGGGACATCAGGATACATTATTCCTTGCGCCTCTTCCCGTTAAGGAAGTACAGAAGGATGGGTTTCTCGGTGCAAGACAGGTGACACCGAGGATCCCAAGGACAGTGCACTTTAAACGCTGCCGTATAGAAGGTGGTGTAGATTTTATATTCGGTGGTGCAACAGCATACTTTGATGACTGTGAGTTTGTTAATATCGAGCCGGGTTATGTGTTTGCTCCCTGTACCCCAAAGGATGTGGAAACCGGTTTTGTGGCTAGGCGGTGCAAATTTCTCCGTACGGAGAATGTAGCGGATGGAAGCTGCTACATAGGCCGCCCCTGGAGAGAGTATGCAAAAGTTTTGCTTGAAGACTGCTATCTGGATGCCCATATTCATCCGGAAGGTTTTGCAGACTGGAACGGCCGCGGTATTCTCGGCGGAGTGGTATTCGAAGAGCGCGGCTCATACGGCCCCGGAGCAGACAAGATGTCCCGCCTGCCGTGGGTACGCAGGGGATAAAGCGATAGGGAGATTAGGATGATAAAGAATATAGTCTTTGATATTAGTAATGTTCTGGCACCGTTCAGGTTTAAAGAGTTTCTTGCAGAAAAAGGTTTTGATGGATCGATGATAAAAAGGATTATCAAGGCTTCCGCCATGACGCCGTACTGGACTGAATATGAAAAGGGGAAGCTTACATATGAGGAAGCAATGAATGGTTTTATCAGTACAGATCCTGATATTGCAGATGAACTGCGTAAAGCCTATGACTCGTGTTCTGGAATTATGGGCAGATATGACTACACCGAGGGCTGGATAAGTTCGTTAAAGGAAGCCGGTTATAAGCTTTACTGCATTACTAATTTTACACCTGCCGGGTATGAGCAGTGCTACGACTGTATTTCTTTTGTAGAGAAATTTGATGGGTGTGTCTATTCGTTCAGGGAGGGAGTCGCAAAGCCTGATCCGGAGATATATAAGATCCTGTTAAACCGGTATGACCTGAAAGCAGAGGAATGTGTGTTTATCGATGATACGGAAGAAAATGTGATCGGCGCTGAAAAGCTTGGGATAAAAGGTATAGTATTTACCGGATATGAAGATGCATCTGCCAGACTAAATGAAATCTTAAAACAATAAATATTTATATGTTCCGATCTGATGAAAGGTGAAAGGATTATTCTTGTGGAGAGAATAATCTTTTTTATTGTCAAAATACAATAATGAAGATACTTTTGATCAGGAGGATAGTGTTTGGTTGATGTAGGCACATTACGAGATTATTAGAGAGGCGGAAAGTGGCAGCAGAAAAGGGTAGCTGTGTGTAGGTACAGGGGGGATTGTGTTCGTGAGTGATGTTAAGACTCATTGCATATGAAATATATTTGTGCTACCATTATCCTTGAAAGTAGATAATATTTTATATATAGTCAGAATCTTTTTATTCTTTAATTTCAAAACTTCTGCTTTCAGATTCCAAAACATTTTGATATGCAGGAGTTAACAGTCCATATAGCTCCTGCGGTATTCCGAAGAAGGAGGTGCTTTATGGACAGAAAAAATCTAATGTCGGGTGAAGTGTCGGTTATTCGTAACCAGAAAGACACAGTTTTTCGTATGCTGCTTAAGGATAGGAAAAATCTTTTGAGTGTTTATAACGCAATAAACAGGACTGACTATGAAGATGTGAATGAGATAGAGATAAACACTCTCGAAAATGCGGTCTATATGTCGCATAAAAATGATGTGTCCTTTATCTTCAGATTTTCGCTTAATCTTTATGAACATCAGAGTACACCTAATCCAAACATGCCGCTTAGGGATTTATACTATGTATCTGATATTTACAGCAGGGACTGTTCAGATGAGGATCTGTACAGTTCAAAAATGATTAAGATAAAAACCCCGAGATTTGTGGTATTCTATAACGGAAGGGATATACAGGAGGAATGTTTTGAATATAAGCTTTCCGATATGTTTGAAAATCATGATGAAGAACCCTCGCTGGAACTAAAAGTTAAGGTTTATAATATCAATAGTGGAATGAACGAAGATCTTAAGAACGAATGCAGCGTGCTTAAGGAATATATGACTTATGTAGACAAGATAAGAAGATATAACACGAAAGATACAACATTAGAGAATGCCATAAAAAGAGCAATAGATGAGTGTATAAAGGAAAACATTCTGAAGGATTTCCTGATGCGGAACCGGGAGGCAGTTATGCATACGAGTTTATATGAATACGACGAAGAAAAACATATAAAGAACGAGAAGAAGATCAGCTATGAAGATGGTGTACGCGATGGCAAAAGTGACTCCATAGAAAAGCTCGCATCACATTTGGCATCTCAGGACTCGGAACTGTCCCTTGAGGAAGCCAGAAAAAAAGCGATGGCGATACTTGGGTAAAATCAAAATAAAACTAGCCTTGTCTGACGGTGTTTTATATTTTTTTCCGAAAGGCAACAGGCGTTATACCTTCGCTTTTTGTGAAGCATGAAGAAAAATAATCAGCATTGGAAAAGCCGGTATCCAGAGCAATCTCGGAAACCGGTTTTTTTGTGTTAAGGAGAAGCTCCTTTGCATGGCGTATCCTTACATTGGTAAGGTAGCGGGAAAAGGATGTGCCGACCTGTGCGGAAAAGAGTCTGGAGAAATGCCCCTCGGAAAAGCCGGCATCTTCGGCGGCGTCAGCCAGACGTATATCTTCCATATAGTGCTGTTCTATATAAAATGTAGCATTAAGTATGGTATCGGAAAGCTCGTTCTTAAAATGCAGTATCTGTGAGCCCTTGTCGCATTCATTGATAAGCAGCATCAGTCTGTAAAGCATTCCACAGAGTACAGTCTCGCTGTAGGGTGCGTTTTCTTTATATATTTTCAGCATATCTTCAAAATACAGTGCAATTTTTGCGGAGTCTTCATCGCTGAAAGTAAGGAGCTTCTGTTCAAAGATGTGGTTCCAGATGTATGGATCGACTTCGCTGCAAAACCTGTCGGCAAGTTTGTCGGATACTTTGATGAGATAGTTTACGTAGGGTTTATCACTAATGGAAAAAGTGCGGTGGTAGACAAGAGGCGGCATCAGAGTCACATTTCCGGCGTGGGCTTCAAATCGTGTCGTAGGTGTAATGATACGGCGGTCTCCCGAGATAAGATAGCCTATGCTGTAGTGTGACTGTGCTATTTCCATCTGCGGCATGCGATAGTCAGCGGCAAGATGGCGCTTCTGTACTGTGATAAGGGTATTTTTCGGCATCTGTATCGGCATGTCCTGATCTCCTGTTTATATGCTGACAAAACTTTTCGCTTATTGTCTAAACAGAACGACGCTCGCATGTGACGGTTAACTACGGGCTGTTAGTGAATAGTTTCCCGAGGCGTTGCATTGGTTCCGAAACATGAGCGAGCTGCCGTTCTGCTTACCAAAGACTATTCATAATTCCGTAATTTACTTTTGCAAGAGTTATCCGAAACAGGCATTAACATTTGCAAACCGGAACTTCGGCTTCCAATTCAGCCTTCCAATTCAGCTTTATTTTTCATAATATCATAATATCTAAGTTTTTTGCACCAGCTTCACATCATAATAAAGGAAAACCTCATTTTTATGACATATAATAAACAATAAGCTGAGTATAATGTTGAGCAAAGCTGGGAATCAAAGCTGAGTACATTAAGCTAAGCAAGTTAGACTTCCGATATCGTATAGAATTTTCTGATATCAGGTGAAAATCGGTAAGGAAAGTCAGGCAAATACACACATATAAGGAGGCGTATCATGAAATCAGTAAAAGATCAGAGATGGCTTTTTGCAAAGGATATTGAAGGAGAAGAGGCAGGAGAAGGTGTTGTTCGTTTTGTTAAGAGCTACACTGATGAAGTGATGGTTGTAGAGAATCATTTCAAAAAAGGCGCTGTAGGTGCACTGCACAGCCATCCCCATACGCAGATAACCTATGTTATATCCGGAAGTTTTGAGTTTACGATAGGTGATGAGACAAAGGTCGTAAACAGCGGAGACACACTGTTAAAAAAGGACGGTATCGTTCACGGCTGCGTATGTCTTGAAGAAGGCGTACTCCTTGATATCTTTTCACCAATGAGAGAGGACTTTGTATGATAGAGATAAAGATCGATAAGTTGTACAGGTACGACAGAAAGTCAGAGCCCTGCTTTATCGGTTTCCCGCTGCCTAAGGGGAAGCTTTCCGATGAAAATACCGTGCGCCTTTTTGATGGCAGTACGAGTCTGCCGGTTCAGTCAAAAGTGACCGGGCGGTACGCTGACGGATCCATTCGTTTTCTTTTTCTCCGTTTTCTTGCAGATCTTCCTGCAAATAAAGGAAAAGTGCTGGAATGCGTATTTGAAGAGAGTGAACTTAAAGCCCGTGAGTCCGCACAGTCATATGATTATTCACCCGTTGTGGCAGAGGATAACGATGGCGGATATCATGTACAGACAACGGATGAGAAAAGCGGAAAGGTTTTTTCTTTTAGCATAAAGAACAATGCAGATTCCGTATTTGAAGATATCACGGCAAACGGAAGAACATGGAACGCAGAACAGATAGCGGGACCTCTTTTAAAAGACGGACAGGGAGAAAACTACGGAATAAAGCTCGGAGACTGGCAGGCGGTTGAGAATGGTCCCATATGTGCGATATATAAAAATTACGGAAAGCACATTAAGGCAAACGGAGCTGACGGTCCTGAATTTGAGATAAAGCTTACAGCCTATGCCGGGAAATCCTGGATAGAGTTTTCCTACAGACTGATAAATACGACAGACGAGGCATTTGAAGTAAAGCGTTTAGAGCTGGATCTGTGGCGCGATACAGCGCTTAAAGACACGGTCAAGAGCTGTGCTTACATTCCAAAGAATCTCGATTCCACAGGCTGTGGAGATGCAGCAAAGGGTACAGACAATGAAATGGTATGTCATGCCCCCTCCACAGATGCGGCAGAAAAGATCGTGCAGTCTCTTTCAGCAGAGGAAGTACGCACCATTGCAGCGACATCTAACTACAAAACAGATTATCTGATCGGTAAAAACGGAGCCGGAGTCGGCAGACTCATAGATGCAGAGTGGCTATTAAAAGAAGCTAATGAGCATTTTGCAGAGGTATTTTATGGGACATTTTTCGCAGACTGTACCGATGCAAAAGGCGGTGTGGCAGCAACCATTTTTCAGGCACATCAGAATTACCCCAAGGCAGTACTTGCAGGGGAAGGCGGTATCCGTGTGATGCTTGTTCCGGAAGATGTGGAGAAGATCGTATTGCAGAGCGGTATGTCGAGGGAGCAGAAGTGCCTGCTGCATTTTCATGATGCAGAGATGACTGTCAGTGAGATCAATGACCGCAGCATCATTTACCAGATGCCGGACAGACCGTATGTTTCACCTGCGGTGCATGCAGCTTCGGGAGTGTGGCCCGATATTTTCCCCAAAAAGACAGATATGCGGGTAGAGCAGAATCTGGTGTGCCGTGGGGATGCCCATGGCCGCGCATACGGAATGCTTCATTTCGGAGATTCTTACGACAGCAATTATACTGCCCAGGGACGCGGAGGCGGAAGGCTTGTATGGTGCAATAACGAGTATGACTATCCTCACTCCTGTGCACTGATGTTTGCAAGAACAGGCATACGACGTTTCCTTGATTACAACATCGCATCATGCAGCCACTGGATGGATGTGGATGTATGCCACTATCACAAGGACCCCATATATCGGGGCGGACAGTGGGAACATACGGCAGGGCACTGTGAAAACGGTGTAATGGTATGCTCCCATGAATGGGTGGAAGGCCTTCTTGATTATTATCATCTTACCGGTGACGAGAGAGGCCTTGAAACTGCCATCGGTATCGGTGAAAATGTGAACAGACTGCTGGAACTGCCGATGTATGCCAAGGCCGGAGAGGCCAATGCCAGAGAGACAGGCTGGGCACTCAGGACACTCACGGCTTTATATGTTGAGACAGGCGACGAAAAGTGGTTAGAAAAATGCGGCAGGATAGTTAATGATTTCAGAGTATGGGAAGAACAGTACGGTCACTGGCTTGCTCCCTATACTGACAATACGCTGGTGCGTGTGGGCTTTATGATCTCTATTGCCGTAGGAAGTCTGATGCGTTACTACCGTGTATTCCCGGATCCGGAGCTGAAGGCAATGATACTCAGGGCAGTTGATGATCTGGTGGAGAACTGCTATGTGGAAGAATGGGGCGTATTCTATTATAAAGAACTTCCCAGTCTTAACCGTGTGGGAAATAATACCCTTTTGCTGGAGGCACTTGCAGCAGCGTACGACTTAAGCGGGAACAGAAAATATCTTGATTACGGTATCGGGACTTTCCGCAATGCCATATCGGATAAGCAGCCTTTAGCAGGAGGTGCAAAGAGGAGAGAGGAAAACGCAGTCCTGCTTGGAACTATGAGCAGCAAGACATTTGCACAGAGTATGATACCCCTTACCACTTATTACCGCGCATTGTCAGAGTGCGGAGAAAGAATCTGACTAAAACTTCCCACATATAGTCTGTGGAAAGAGAACGACGACTCGCATATGCACCGGAACCGATGCAACGCCTCGGGAAACTAATTGCT